>Ga0256845_1000411_pt1 | contig 41209 bp, 47 predicted proteins | sample RiftiametaG_FD_189101 | JGI IMG/M metagenome (GOLD analysis project Ga0256845, IMG submission 189101) | Tube worm associated microbial communities from hydrothermal vent at the East Pacific Rise, Pacific Ocean - Riftia | ecosystem: Host-associated > Annelida > Integument > Unclassified ...
GTTTGTAGGAAAACATTTATTTGAAAGAAATCATTTTTACACTCAAGCCCACCATACTATATTGTGTGATGCTAAAACACCAAAAGAGATTGTAAAAGAAATTAGGACTCTTTTAGGTTAGGCAAACTGAATCGTTTTTAGGTCTAAATGTAACGGTAATATGTTCTTGTAATGATGTGGATAAGGATATTCCCTTAAAATCTACTTTTACAGGATATTTTTTATGGTTTCTATCTACTAGTACAGCTGTCTTTAATTGTTTTAGCGGTGTTTTTAAAAAATGGTGAACCCCATAGATCAACGTAGTCCCAGAGTTTAGAACATCATCCACCAATACAACAGATTTATTTAGATACTCTTTTTCAGGAATGGAAGTGGTAACATCACTGGCCAAGGGATTGCTTTTATCCATCAATACTTTGCACAATGTAATTTCTGCATCAGTTATTTTTTTAAGAATGGATTGAATTTTTTTAGCAAAATTTAATCCTCCTCCATCAATACCGGCAATAATAATTTCAGATTCGTCTACATTGGCCTCATAAATTTGATAGGCTATGCGTTTTGCTTTATGCTTAATTTCATCGTGACCTAATATTTTGTTCTCCATTAACATGATAATTTCAACTCAAAGATAAGAAACAGTTGTTATTCTGACTCATCTGTATAACCATCTATATCTCTACGGTCTTTTTTAGTAGGCCTTCCAGTTCCTTTTTTTCTATAGTAATCTTTTGAGTATTGTAGAAGTTCATTGTGCTCAAAAGCTTCTTTTGGAGTAGTGTCCTTTCTGTAAATATCTACCAATTTGGCACCAACTCTACTATTGGGAATATCCAAAACGGTAAGCTTATAGTTTATTTGATTTTTCCTGACCACAATTTTGTCCATTGGATATACCTCTCTAGAGGGCTTAACAACCTGTTCATTTATCTTTACCTGCCCCTTTTTACAAGCCACTGTCCCTATATTTCTGGTCTTAAAATAACGAGTGCTCCATAAGTACTTATCTATACGCATGTTTAATTAAAAATCTTTGTTAACGTTTTCTACAAAAATAAGGGAAAATTGTATCTTGCGCCCTTGTAAAAGAAAATGCATGAAAACAAAACAGATATTTTACTTGCTATCTATAATTGGAGTCCTTGTTTGGTCTTGTAAAAAAGATGATGGGTCGGACATAGTAGTTGTTCCACCACGATTATTGACAGAAGTGATTACGGAGAATGCAGACGAGATTGAAGATTATTTGAATACTCATTTTTATAATTATGAGGAGTTTTTAAATCCACCTGCTGATTTTGATTTTAAAATTAAATTGGATACCATTTCTGGTGATAATAGTGGTAAAATTCCATTGAAGCAGCAAATGGAATCTATTGTTATAAATGTTTCATCCAGTAGTTTTTCTGGTCTTGAAGAAGAAAATGATATTGCCCATAAATTATATTACCTTTCCGTAAGAGATGGAATAGAAGGGAAAAGTCCAACAGTTGCTGATTCTACTCTTTTACGATATGAGGGTTCTTTGTTAAATGGAACTGTTTTTGATGGAACGCCAACGTATCAATGGCAATACCTTCCTTTTTTTCTTAGAGGTTATGCAAATGGAGTTTCCATGTTTGAAGCTGGTGATAATGTAGTGGTGAACAATGATGGTACATCTACTGTTACCAATGCAGGTATAGGTTTTATGATTATTCCATCTGGGCTTGCATACTTTAATGGTTCGCCAACTGGTAGTAGTATACCTCAATATTCAAATTTGATTTTTAAGGTAGATATAGGCTTGTATGTTGAAGATACAGATTATGATAATGATGGTATTCCTTCTATTATGGAAGATTTAGATGGAAATGGTAATTTAAACAATGATAATACAGATAAGGAACAAGAAGAAGATGCATTTTCTGTGCCATTTCCAAATCATACTGATTCAGATGATGATAATGATGGTACGCCAACAAGAGATGAAATTATTATAGATAGTAATGGTAATATTACTTTCCCTGATACAGACGGAGATGGTATTCCTGATTATTTAGATAGGGATAATTCCTGATTTTAATATTGATAGAATAAAAAAGCCCTGTAAATATTAATTTACAGGGCTTTTTTATGTATTCTGCAATCTACAATATCTCACCTGCTTGATAGACAGGCAATGAATTACAATTTTAAAGATAATCCAAAAATAATCTGTGAAGGTCTAGAGTCTACTCGTCCAATAATACTTGAACCCGTAATGTTGTCGCCAATAAAAACTGCTTCATTATCAGAAAAACCTCGTTCGTAACGCACATCAATTCCAATATTCCCCAAATTGACTCCAACACCCATATGTAGTCCTACGGTAAAGTCATTTTTAACGTCCTCTACCTGTAAATCTTTTAAATCATTGTTTAAAGTGTATTGAAAAGCTGGTCCAGCAAATACACTTAATGGGCCAATGATTTTGTATCCTAAAAGAACAGGAACGTCTAATTTTGAAATGTCATACTCAGTACTAATACCGTTGGTGTTGTAATCACTTTTTGTTTTAGTGTAAATGATTTCTGGTCTAAGGTATATTTTTGAAAAATCAAGTTTTCCAAAAAAACCAATATGGTAGCCTATTTTTCCTTCAGAGCCTGTAATTATATCTTCGCTAGATGAGGATATTGTTTGTATAAAACTTAAATCCCCATTTTGATTGTAATTAACCCCGCCTTTAATACCAAAACCTGAGCCCGATTGTGCAGATGCAGTTATGCTCACTAAAGCACATACTGCTACTAGAAGTGTTTTTTTCATAATAAATGTGTTCTTTAATTGATTAAAAAAATAGTACTCCAAAAATGATACCACTATTTTCTTTTTAACACACTTAAAACGGCTTGCTCTATGGCTTTATTGTTTAATCCGTATTTCTCCATCAATTGCTCTGGAGTTCCACTTTCGCCAAAAGTATCATTTGTGGCTACAAACTCTTGTGGTGTTGGGTTATGCGTAGTAAGCACTCTTGCAACGCTCTCCCCAAGTCCACCTAAATGATTGTGCTCTTCAGCAGTTACTATGCAACCTGTTTTTTTAACAGACTTTAATATAGCTTCTTCATCTAAAGGCTTAATGGTATGTATGTTAATCACTTCTACAGAAATACCTTGGTTTTCTAAATTTTCAGCAGCAATCAACGCCTCCCATACCAAATGTCCGGTTGCAACAATGGTTACATCTGTACCTTCACTGAGCATTACAGCTTTTCCAATTTCAAATTTTTGGTCTACTGGGGTAAAGTTTGCCACTTTAGGTCTTCCAAAACGTAAATATACAGGGCCTTCATATTCTGCAATAGCAATAGTAGCAGCTTTTGTTTGGTTGTAGTCACAAGGATTGATAACTGTCATTCCTGGTAACATTTTCATTAAACCGATATCTTCCAATATTTGATGAGTTGCACCATCTTCACCCAATGTTAATCCTGCATGTGAAGCACATATTTTTACATTTTTATTGGAGTATGCAATAGATTGTCTTATTTGATCATAAACTCTGCCTGTGGAGAAATTGGCAAAGGTACCTGTAAAAGGAATTTTTCCACCAATCGTTAAACCAGCGGCAATACCCATCATATTGGCTTCTGCAATTCCTATTTGAAAGAAACGTTCTGGATTTTCCTTAATGAACGTATCTATTTTTAATGAGCCTACTAAATCGGCACATAGAACTACTACATTGGGGTTTGTTCTTCCTAATTCGGTTATTCCTGCTCCGTACCCACTTCTAGTATCGTTCTTACCTTGATCTATATATTTTTTCATCTTGTTTGTCTTAATGCTATGATTGATGGATTTAATAGTCTCCTAATGTTTCTGGGTTTTGTCCTAATGCGTTTGCCAGTTGTTCGTCACTTGGTGCTTTACCATGCCATGCATGGGTGTGCATCATAAAATCTACTCCATTGCCCATCATGGTATACAAAAGAACACAAACAGGTTTTCCTTTTCCGGTTCTACTTTTAGCCTCTTTCATTCCATTAAGTATGGCTTCCATATTGTTTCCTTCTTTAACTTCCAACACATCCCATCCAAAAGCTTCAAATTTTGCTTTTATACTTCCCATAGGCAGCACATCATCTGTAGAGCCATCTATTTGCTGCCCGTTTAAATCTATGGTAGAGATTAAATTGTCCACTTTTTTGCCGGCGGCATACATAATGGCTTCCCAGTTTTGCCCTTCTTGTAGCTCTCCATCACCATGTAAGGTATACACTAAATGAGTATCCTTATTTAATTTTTTTGCTTGTGCGGCACCAATGGCCACAGACATTCCCTGTCCCAAAGAACCAGAAGCAATACGAACTCCGGGTAGCCCCTCATGAGTAGTTGGGTGTCCTTGTAAACGGGAATTTAACAATCTAAAAGTATTCAACTCATCAACAGGGAAGTATCCCCGTCTCGCCAAGACACTATAAAATACGGGAGAAATATGTCCGTTGGACAAGAAGAACAGATCTTCATCTTTTCCATCCATATCAAAACCTTCTTTTAATTCCATCACTTCATTGTATAGGGCAACAATAAATTCGGCACATCCCAACGATCCCCCTGGGTGGCCAGAATTTACTTTGTGCACCATTCTTAAAATATCCCTTCTAACCTGTGTGGTTATATCTTGTAACTCGCTTATTTTTGGCATTTTAGTCTTTCGTTTTATTGTTTGCAAAAATAGGAGCTATCTTTTGGGTAAGCAAATATGAGTTATACTATTTTGATTAAGATGCGAGTATTCAAAGAACTTTATTTTTTTGTTAAGGAAGTAATGTGTTGTAGTTGATTATCTTTGCTGTCTTAAATTAGAATTTGAAGTTTACACTACATCATACCGACCCCAAAAGTAAAGCCAGAGCAGGTGAAATCATCACTGATCATGGAAAGATAGAGACCCCTATTTTTATGCCTGTAGGTACAGTGGCCTCTGTAAAGGGGGTACACCAAAGGGAACTTAAAGACGAAATCAACCCAGATGTTATTTTAGGGAATACCTATCATCTGTATTTAAGACCAAAAACTAAAATCATAGAACAAGCTGGTGGTTTGCACAAATTTATGGGTTGGGATAGAAATATATTGACTGATAGTGGTGGTTATCAGGTATATTCACTTTCTGCCAATAGGAAAATCAAGGAAGAAGGGGTGAAGTTTAAATCTCATATAGATGGTTCCTATCATTTTTTTACTCCAGAAAATGTAATGGAAATCCAGCGTGTGATTGGCGCGGATATTATTATGGCTTTTGATGAATGTACGCCATACCCTTGTGATTATAACTATGCAAAACGTTCCATGCACATGACGCATAGGTGGTTGGACAGGTGTATCACACATTTGGATAAACTTCCTTTTACCTATGATTATGCCCAAACTTTTTTTCCTATTGTACAGGGTTCTACCTTTAAAGATTTAAGAAAGCAGTCAGCTGAGTATATTGCTAATGCTGGTGCTGAAGGAAATGCTATAGGAGGATTATCAGTTGGAGAGCCTGCGGAAGAAATGTATGCCATGACCGAGGTTGTATGTGAAATTCTTCCAGAAGATAAGCCCAGATATTTAATGGGAGTGGGAACACCAATCAATATTTTGGAGAACATTGCCTTGGGGATAGATATGTTTGATTGTGTGATGCCGACCAGAAATGCCAGAAACGGAATGTTATTTACGGCGCATGGTACCATCAATATAAAGAACAAAAAATGGGAAGATGATTTTTCTCCCATTGATGAAATGGCAATCACCTTTGTAGATACAGAATATTCTAAAGCCTATTTAAGACACTTGTTTGCTGCCAATGAATATTTAGGAAAACAAATTGCCACCATACACAACCTAGGTTTTTATTTATGGTTGGTTCGTGAAGCAAGAAAGCATATTTTAGCAGGTGACTTTTATGAATGGAAAAATATTATGGTAAAGCAAATGGATAAAAGATTGTAAAATTGACCATCCTTGATAAATACATACTAAAACGTTACATGCTCACTTTTGGGGTAATGTTACTATTATTTATTCCTATTGGCATTATGGCTAATTTGGCCGAGCAGATAGGGAAAATGATAGATAACGAAGCTCCTATGAACGAGATTGTTATGTATTATTTAAATTTCACTATAGTAATTGGAAATTTGTTATTTCCCATCTTCCTTTTTCTTTCCATTATTTTCTTTACATCTAAATTAGCGGGGAATACAGAAATAGTGGCCATTTTAAGTTCTGGAGTGTCTTATGGAAGGTTCTTGAGACCATATCTTATTGGAGCAACAATCATTGCAACAGCAATGTTCTTTATGGGAATGTTTCTTGTGCCAAGAGCTAGTGAGGGCTTTAACGAGTTTGTTTATATGTATTTAAAGAAAGGAAAACAAGATAGGGAAACAAGCAATATTTTTAATCAGTTAAATGAGAACGACTTTATTTATGTGAGTCGTTTTGATCCCGCAAGACAAATGGGGTACAACTTTACCTTTGAGCATTTTAATGAAGAAAACGAATTGGAGTATAAAATTACGGCAGCCAATATTCGTTGGGTTCCAAAAGACACTATGTATCGTTTAACATCTTATACGAAACGAAAATTGGTGAATGGAATAGAAAATATACAGACCAAAAGAAGGTTGGATACACTTTTTCAATTTAAAATAAATGATCTTACTCCCGTATCTTATATAGCGGAAACCAAAAATCTTTTTGAGCTTGATGAGTTTATAGAGGACCAAAGGAATAAGGGGGCATCAAACATCAATACCTATGTAATGGTAAAGTATAAGCGTTGGGCATTGCCTATTTCGGCTTTTATTCTTACAATAATTGCTGTTGCAGTATCTTCAGTAAAGCGAAGAGGAGGTATGGGGGTTAATTTGGCTTTTGGGATAGGAGTTGCTTTTATCTTTATATTTTTTGATAAAGTTTTTGGTACGTTGGCAGAACAGGCTGGTTTTCCACCTATCTGGGCCATTATTATTCCTAATCTGATTTTTGGTGTTTTGGCTTTATATCTTCTCAATAATGCCAAACGATAAGTTAAGAAACTATCTTCATTTACATTTCATCATTTTTATATGGGGCTTTACGGCTGTATAGGGTGCGTTAATAAGTATAGACGCAATTCCGCTTGTTTGGTACAGAATGCTTCTTGCAGTTGTTTTTGTTTTACTTTATTTAAAGATTAAGGGGATTTCAATAAAAGTGCCCAGACGGGTGTTGTTGGGTCTTGTGGTTACAGGAATCATCATTGCGTTACATTGGATTACTTTTTTTATGGCAATAAAAGTCTCCAATGTTTCAGTGACCCTTGCAATTATGTCTACAGGAGCTTTGTTCACGGCTATTTTAGAGCCTATTTGGTATAAACGTAAAATGATTTGGTATGAGGTCTTGTTTGGAGGGATTGTCATTGTTGGGCTTTACATAATTTTTAATGTAGAAACAGATTATGTTTTGGGAATTGTACTGGCGCTGATAGCATCATTTTTGGCATCAGTTTTTGCATTGGTAAATGGGAAGTATGTTAAGCAGTATAGAGCATCCATCATTTCATTTTATGAATTGTTGAGCGGTGTGGTATTTGTGACCATCTATCTTTTGTTCTCAGAAACATTTAATGTGGATTTTTTTGTTTTATCAACCAGTGACTGGGGGTATATGGTATTGTTGGCTTCCATTTGTACTGCATATGCTTTTATTGCCGGAGTTCATGTAATGAGGCATATAAGCCCATATACCGTGATGCTTTCAGTAAACATGGAACCTGTTTATGGGATAATTTTAGCTTTTTTGATATTGGGGGACAAAGAAAAGATGAGTCCACAGTTTTATGTTGGTGCTTTAATTATTCTTTCTACAGTGATAGCAAATGGTATCATAAAGAATTTCATAAAAAGGAGGGCTTAATACAGGAATGCTTATTAAAATTTTATATTTGTAGTCTCAAACTAATTAACAAATTACACATTCATGGAGTATTTGGATTTTGAACTTCCAATTAAAGAACTGGAAGAACAATTGGATAAATGCGTGGTCATTGGCGAGGAAAGCGATGTTGATGTAACGGAAACTTGCAAGCAGATAGAAAAGAAGTTGACCGAGACCCGGAAAGAGATATATAAAAATCTTTCAGCTTGGCAAAGGGTACAGCTCTCTAGACACCCAGGTAGGCCATATACCATGGATTATATACATGCTATCTGTGGAGACACTTTTCTAGAACTTCATGGGGATAGAAATGTAAAGGACGATAAGGCCATGGTTGGTGGTCTTGGTAAAATAGGAGACCAAACCTATATGTTCATTGGTCAACAAAAAGGATACAATACTAAAACCAGACAGTACAGGAATTTTGGAATGGCAAATCCAGAAGGGTATAGAAAAGCCTTAAGATTGATGAAGTCTGCCGAGAAATTTGGAATTCCTGTGGTTACATTGATAGATACACCAGGTGCTTACCCAGGTTTAGAAGCTGAAGAACGTGGACAAGGAGAAGCCATTGCTAGAAATATTTTAGAAATGACACGTTTAAAAGTGCCGATTATTTGTATAGTCATAGGTGAAGGCGCTTCAGGTGGTGCTTTAGGCATTGGAGTAGGGGACAAGATGCTTATGTTGGAAAACTCATGGTATTCTGTAATATCACCAGAAAATTGTTCCTCTATTTTATGGAGAAGCTGGGAGTTTAAAGAGAAAGCAGCCGAAGCTTTAAAATTAACGGCTACAGATAGTAAGAAACTAAAGGTTATAGACGAAATAATAAAAGAGCCAGTAGGTGGGGCACATAGCAATAGAGAAAAGATTTTTAAATCTGTTAGTAACGCTATTGTTAAAACATATGACGAGTTTAAAAACTTATCACCAAAAGAACTGGTGAAAAACCGTATGGAGAAATATTCCCAAATGGGAGTCTTTAATGGCTAAGTACTGATCTTATTAAAGTTTTGTAAAAACCGTAAAATTATTTCTACGGTTTTTTTATGTTATGAACATAAAATCGTAACTTATTAACACCTGATTCATTAAAAATGTTGACATTGGAACGTAAGCGTTTTAAGTTAACTTAACGTTAATTCCATACATTCGTATTCATGGACAAACCTAACCCAATTATTGGTCATAGAATTGACAAATCCTCTGTTATAAACTTGGAAAGAGGAAAAATACCCCCTCAAGCAACTGATTTAGAGGAAGTTGTAATTGGGGCTATGATGATAGATAAAAAAGGTGTTGATGAGGTGATTGATATTTTAAGCCCAGATGCCTTTTATAAAGAAGCCCATAAACATATTTATGAAGCCATCTTTAAATTGTTTGAAAGCTCAGAACCTGTTGATTTATTAACCGTTTCTTCCCAGCTTAGGAAAGATGGTCACTTAGAAGCTATTGGAGGTGATTTTTACTTGATAAAACTGACTCAAAAAGTAGCATCTTCTGCTCATATAGAATTCCATGCAAGGATAATCCTTCAAAAATATATTCAAAGAAGCCTGATTAAAATTTCTAGTGAAATTATTGAAGATGCCTATAGTGATTCCACTGATGTTTTTGATTTATTGGATAGTGCAGAATCTAAATTGTATGATGTAAGCCAAGGTAATTTAAAACGTTCCGCAGAAACAGCCCAGAATTTAGTGATTCAGGCTAAAAAAAGAATAGAAGAAATAGCCAAAACAGAGGGGATGAGTGGTATTCCTTCTGGTTTTGATAAAGTGGATAAATTGACTTCTGGGTGGCAGCCCAGTGATTTAATTATAGTAGCTGCACGTCCGGGTATGGGTAAAACGGCCTTAACGTTGTCTATGGCGCGTAATATGGCTGTAAATTCTAATATCCCAGTAGCTTTTTTCTCTTTAGAAATGTCATCTGTACAATTGATAACAAGGCTTATTTCTTCAGAAACGGGCTTGTCTTCAGAAAAGTTACGTACAGGTAAGTTGGAAAAGCATGAATGGGAGCAATTGAACGTAAAGGTAAAAACATTGGAAAAAGCACCTTTGTTTATAGATGATACCCCATCACTTTCTATTTTTGACCTAAGAGCTAAGGCAAGAAGATTAGCTTCCCAGCACGGTATAAAAATAATCATGGTAGATTATTTACAATTAATGACAGCAGGCGGAAGCCAAAAGGGTGGAGGAAACAGGGAACAAGAAATATCAACCATATCCAGAAACTTAAAGGCTCTGGCCAAAGAATTGGAAATTCCAGTAATTGCACTATCACAATTATCAAGGGCGGTAGAAACCAGAGGGGGAAGCAAAAGGCCTATTTTATCTGACCTTAGGGAATCTGGTGCAATTGAGCAAGATGCGGATATTGTATCTTTTATCTACAGACCAGAATACTATAAAATTGATGAATGGGATGATGAGGAACGCAGCCCTACAGATGGGCAGGCAGAGTTTATTGTGGCAAAGCACAGAAACGGTGGATTGGAAAACATAAGGCTTAAATTTATTGGTAATCAAGGTAAATTTGATAATTTAGATGACTTTGATTCTCCTTTTGAGTTTCAATCTAAAATGAACGCCAACGAAGAGAATCCGTTCATAACCAAGAATTTGCCAAATGCAGATGAAGCTTTTGGTAGCTCCATGAATGATGGTCTAGAACCAGATGATAATGATATACCTTTTTAGAATTTTAAAATTTATGTCACCTCGAGTACTATCGAGAAGTCTTACTTTTGTTTTTTTTACTTTTTTATCGATTCAATCTTTTGCATCTAATATCTTGATTCCTATGGATGCGGAAAGTCAAAAAAATCATCTAAAAGCATATGGAATTACATATTGGATACTGTCCAAACAACAAAAAGTACAGTGGCTTTTAAATTATAGGGGTGGTTCTTTTCTGTTGCCAGATGGTGATGCTATCCGTAAAGAATGTCAAATAAGAGGTGTTTCATTTGAAATTTTATCTACTGCACAGGCCAATGCAATTTTAGATGAAATCAGTAGCCCTTCCAAAAATCAGGAAGTTGTGGTGTTGGAAAAAGCACCAAAAATAGCGGTGTACTCCCCAAAAGGCAATCAACCTTGGGACGATGCGGTTACCATGGTACTCAGTTATGCGGAAATACCCTATGTAACTGTTTATGATGAAGAGGTTTTGGGGGATAAATTAGCGTTGTATGATTGGTTGCATTTGCACCATGAAGATTTTACTGGCCAGTTTGGAAAATTCTATGGAGCCTACCGTGCTGCTCCGTGGTATATTGAAAGCAAACAAGGAGCAGAGGAGTTGGCCTCTAAGCTAGGATATAATAAGGTTTCTAAGGAAAAAGAAGCAGTGGCCTTAAAAATAAGAAACTATGTGATAGGTGGTGGATTTATGTTTGCCATGTGTTCTGCTACAGATAGTTTTGATATTGCTTTAGCAGCAGACGGAGTTGATATTTGTGAGCCTATGTTTGATGGGGATCCATCTGATGCCAATTATCAAAACAAGCTTGATTATACTAAAACTTTGGCGTTTACAAATTTTACTTTAGAAAGAAACCCTTTAAAATATGAGTTTTCGTCAATAGATATGACCAATAAGAGAAAGCTTCAAAAAGAATCTGATTATTTTTCTTTAATGGATTTTTCTGCCAAATGGGATCCTGTGCCCACAATGTTGTGCCAGAACCATACTTCTTTGGTGAAAGGTTTTATGGGACAGACCACCTCATTTACCAGAGATGAAATTAAAGCCAATGTATTGATATTGGGAGAGAATAAAATTAATGGTGAGGCTCGTTACATTCATGGTGTCAAAGGAAAAGGTTTCTTTACTTTTTATGGAGGCCATGACCCTGAAGATTACCAACATAGGGTAGGGGACCCAAAAACAGAATTGGAGCTTCACCCAACCTCGCCCGGTTACAGATTAATTCTGAACAATGTATTGTTTCCTGCTGCTAGAAAGAAGAAGCAAAAAACGTGAGTTTTATTTCATTTGATAGTTCATTTTTAAATCATTGTTGGTTTTTTTAATACAGCAATAGTATATGGCCTATAGACCATACTCCCAGTTTTACTTTTTATGAATTCTTTTTTGGTTTGAAAAGTCATCAATTCAAATTTTGTACAGAAAATTAAATCTATTATTTTTTGAATCTTATAAAGAAAAGCCAGAGTTTATAAAAGGCAGATTTTTCATAAAATTCCCATTTACGAAAGCAATGACACATATTCCTCCAGGCCTTAATACACGATATAGGTCTTTTATAAAACCTGCAGGTTTTTCCCAAAAATAAATGATGTTCACGGTCATGACTCTATCAAAGAAATTAAAAACATAAGGAATCTTGTTTCCATTGTAATGTTGAAATAAAGCATACCCTTGTATTACATGGTCTAAGTTGTTTTGTTCTGCTTCTTGCCTCATTACTTCAGAAATTTACAACCCAAAATAGCAAAGTTTATGTGCTTTTTCCAACAGATTATTTAGATGTAAACAATTTCCATGTCCAATTTCTAGCACTCTGTTCTTATTCTCCAATTGTACTGCATCAATTGAGGGTAAAATCATATTCTGATTACTTTGGGACATTAATTTACCAACAGTTATACCATCATCCCCTTGTGGACAACTTAACTGCTTTGCCAATTGTTCATGTTCTTTTTTATGTGACTCTACTTTCGTTTTTTTGTTTTTAGAGTATGTTCGCCTAAAAGTGGCATCCATATTGAGCATAAATGGTCGGTCGGTACTTAATTGCAGACTATGTAAGAATATTTAAGATGATCCACTACGTGTATTAAAGAAGTCATAAAAGAATGTTAATGATTTAGAAACAAACAATTAACAAATGAAACCTTAAAAAAAAATGATGCAAATGTGAGAAGTAAATTATTTTTTTATACCCAATACCTGCTCTAAAATATGTTCTACTCCGTTTTCATCATTGCTCAACGTTCTATATTTAGCGGTTTTTAAAACATTGGGGTGTGCGTTTGCCATAGCAAAACTATGGGTAGCTAATTGTAGCATTTCTATATCATTGTTGTAGTCACCAAATACCATAACTTCATCGGAGGTAATTCCGTAATCGTCCATTACTTTTTGTAGTGCATAACCCTTGTTTGCATTTTGATGAGAAATATCTACCCAATTAGGCCCAGAGACTTTTACTTTTAAATTTTTCTCTAAATGTTTCACATTGGGATAGATGAATTTTTCTGAATTTTCAAAATGATAAACTGCAATTTTTAATATTTCTTCCTCTACATTAAGTTGATTTTCAATGACCTGAAACTCTGAATAGAATTCTTTAATCATAAGAATGAAATCTGGGGAAGTTCCATTTATATAAGCTTTGTTTTTGCTACATAGTACTGGGTGTACATCATTTACATTTTTGAGGAGGTGTAATATATCGTAAGCTATTTTTTTATCAATAGGAGTTGCAAATAATTCTTGATCTTGTTTTTTTGCATAACCACCATTTTCAGCTATGACGATTATATCGTCCTTAATAGGATGTAATTTTTCTATAATACTGTTGTATTGCCTGCCACTTGCAGCAACAAAAATGATGCCTCTCTTTTTAAGTTCTTCAAATAAAGTATAGAACTGAGGACTCACTTCATGGTTGGAATTCAATAAAGTTCCATCCATATCCGTAACCACCATTTTAATTTTAGAAAAATCCATTTTTTTGTATTAAATAGGGGTAAAGGTATTTCTTATATGCTAATAAAACAGTATAATTTGATGAAGTTTGCATTAATTTAGTAATTAAATTTTATTCATGGATTTTCATCAAAAAGAAATATGCTTACCTAGATATAGAAGAGGTTTTCATTTAATCACTGATGTTATTGAGACTTCAATGCCAGAGATTGGACAAATACAGAAAGGGATGTTACAAGTTTTTATAAAGCATACTTCTGCCAGTTTAACTATTAATGAAAATGCCGATCCAACGGTTAGGGAAGATTTTGAAAGTCATATGAATGTGATGGTTCCAGAGAATGCGCCATATTATATACATACGTATGAAGGACCTGATGACATGCCAGCACATATAAAAGCTTCATTGATGGGGGTTTCTGTTCAAATACCCATAACAAAAGGAAGATTGAACCTAGGTATTTGGCAGGGAATTTATTTGTGTGAGCATAGAGACTCTGCTTCTGGAAGGAATTTGGTCGTTACTGCTTTTGGAGCATAATAAAAAATCCCGCTTTAAAAAAGCGGGATTTTTTATAAGTGAGAAATATTATTATCTATTTTACTTTGTCTACAACTGCTTTAAAAGCATCTGGGTGGTTCATAGCTAAATCTGCTAAAACTTTACGATTAAGTTCTATATTGTTAGCTTTTACTTTACCCATAAATTGTGAATAGGACAATCCGTGTATTCTTGCTCCTGCATTAATACGTGTAATCCAAAGGGCACGGAAAGTTCTTTTCTTGTTTCTACGGTCTCTATAAGCATATAACATTGCTTTTTCAACCGCATTTTTGGCTACTGTCCAAACGTTTTTACGTCTTCCAAAGTAACCTTTGGCTTGCTTCATTACCTTTTTTCTTCTGGCTCTAGAAGCAACTGAATTTACTGATCTTGGCATACTTTTTAATTTTTTGTAGTAGGCGTCCTTAATTTATTTTAGGAACTTTTATGGCCCAACTCCATGGTTAATATTATTACCTTAGGAATAATTACTTTAAACGTAATTGTTCCTTAATGCTGTTGACATCTGATTGATGTACCAACGCGGCATGTGTTAATTTTAGCTTACGCTTCTTGCTTTTCTTTGTAAGAATGTGGCTTTTAAAAGCGTGCTTTCTTTTGATTTTACCAGAACCGGTAAGCTTAAAACGCTTTTTGGCACTGGATTTTGTTTTCATCTTAGGCATTTGTTCCTATTTATGGTTATCTCACTTATTATCTTTAAAGATGCCGAAACAAGTTCAGTATCTTTCTATTTTTTTGCTTTCACTTTAGGGGCAAGGAACATTGTCATTCGTTTTCCTTCCAATTTTGGCATTTGTTCCACTTTTCCCAAGTCTTCCAATTCTTGGGCCAGTCTTAACAACAAAATTTCTCCCTGATCTTTATAAACAATGGAACGTCCTTTAAAGAAAACATATGCTTTTAATTTAGCACCTTCTTTAAGAAACTTTTCCGCATGCTTCTTTTTAAAATTATAATCATGGTCATCCGTTTGGGGACCAAATCTAATTTCTTTAATGACCACCTTAGAGCCTTTGGCCTTCATGACCTTTTCTCTTTTCTTTTGCTCGTAAAGAAATTTCTTATAATCAATTATCTTACAAACAGGTGGGTCTGCTTTTGGTGATATTTCAACCAAATCCAATTCTAATTCATCTGATTTTGCTAACGCATCAGATAATGTATAAACACCTACTTCAATGTTATCACCTACCAACCTTACGTTTGGAGATGTGATTTTCTCATTGATTTTGTGGGGATTTTTGTTTTCCCTCCTAGGCTGGGGCCTGAATCTTTTTCTTATTGCTATGGCTTAAATATTTTAATTAAACATAAATCGTTAAAACGACTTTAAGGTACTATTTATTTCCCTATCGACCAAGTCGGCAAAATCGTCTACAGAAAGCGTGCCAAAATCTTCTCCTCCATGTCTACGAACAGATATGGTATTGGTTTCTTCTTCTTTTTCCCCTACGATGAGCATAAACGGTATTTTATTCATTTCTGCCTCACGTATTTTCTTGCCTACAGTTTCGTTTCTCTTGTCTACGAGGGCGCGAATTTCGTGATTTTCTAAGGAATCTAAAACTTTTTTCGCATATTTTTCATGCTTTTCACTGATTGGTAATATTATTGCCTGTTCTGGAATTAGCCACAGAGGGAAATTTCCACCTGTATGTTCCAGTAAAAGGGCTATAAAACGCTCCATACTTCCAAAGGGTGCACGGTGAATCATTACAGGCCTGTGCAGTTCATTGTCACTTCCTTTGTAAGTTAGGTCAAATCGTTCAGGAAGGTTGTAATCTACTTGTATGGTGCCTAATTGCCAACTTCTTCCCAGTGCATCTTTCACCATGAAATCCAATTTTGGACCATAAAAGGCAGCTTCTCCAGTTTCAATCGTATAGTCTAACCCTTTTTCTTTGGCTGCATTGATGATTGCATTTTCTGCTTTTTCCCAATTTTCAACAGAACCAATATATTTTTCAGGGGTATCTAAGTCTCGTACAGAAACTTGAGCCGTGAAATTATCGAACCCCAATGTGTTCAATACATAAATTGATAAGTCGATCACATCTTTAAACTCTTGATCCAATTGTTCTGGAGTACAGAAAATATGGGCGTCATCTTGCGTAAATCCACGCACACGTGTCAACCCATGTAATTCACCACTTTGCTCATAACGGTATACTGTACCAAATTCAGCAAAACGTTGTGGCAAATCTTTATAACTCCATGGTTTAGAGTTGAATATTTCACAATGGTGTGGGCAGTTCATGGGTTTTAACAAAAACTCCTCACCATCTTTGGGTGTTTTTATGGGCTGAAAACTATCCTCGCCATATTTTGCATAGTGACCAGAAGTAACATACAATTCTTTCTGCCCTATATGTGGTGTGATCACCATTTGATAACCAGCTTTTTTCTGTGCTTTTTTAAGAAACTGTTCCAGTCTTTCACGTAATGCAGCTCCTTTAGGCAGCCATAACGGTAGACCTTGACCTACTTTTTGGGAAAAAGTAAAGAGTTCCAATTCTTTTCCAAGTTTTCTGTGATCCCTTTTTTTCGCCTCTTCCAGCAATTCTAAATATTCGGTCAGCTCTTTTTGTTTAGGAAAAGAAATACCATATACACGTGTAAGTTGCTTGTTCTTTTCATCACCTCTCCAATAAGCACCAGCAACGCTCAATACTTTAATGGCTTTTATAATGCCAGTATTGGGAATATGACCACCACGGCATAGATCTGTAAAAGTATCATGGTCACAAAATGTAATTGTGCCATCCTCAAGGTTTTCTATAAGTTCTATTTTGTACTCATTGCCCTGTGATTTGTATAAGTCTAATGCATCAGCTTTAGAAACAGGATGTAGTTTAAATTCATGTTTTCCACGGGCAATCTCAATTGCTCTTTTTTCAATCTCAGGAAAATCTTTTTCAGAAATAGTTTGGTCACCCAAGTCTACATCGTAATAAAACCCATTTTCAATAGCAGGGCCAATGGTCAATTTTACACCAGGGTACAATTCTTCTATGGCTTGTGCCACCACGTGGGAAGTAGAATGCCAAAAAGCGGTTTTACCCTCTTTGTTCTTCCATGTGTAGAGCGTTAAAGAGCCATCTGCGGTTAATGGGGTAACCGTTTCCACAGTTGTATCATTGAATTTGGCAGAAATAACATTCCTGGCCAAACCTTCACTAATGCTTTTGGCAATATCCATAGGAGTACTCCCTTTGGCATATTCTTTAACTGAACCGTCTGGTAACGTAATTTTTATCATGGATTTTCTACATCAATAAGGGAGCAAAGATAACATCTTGGATTGATGCTGACAATAGTTACTTGATATGTCTTTTGGAAAGATGTTACTAAATCATTAACAAGCTATTCTTTTTTAGAAAAAAGAGAGTCCATGATTACTTTTATGCTATAAAAACCCATGCCAATAGCTGAAATTCCTAATATTAATCCTATAATCAACACTACCCAATATGCTGGATGCTCTTGATTTTTGAATGCCTCATAGACAACTATGGGAGCAGAAATCATCAACACCACAGTATATCCTAAGAATTTTAATCCTTTAACAAGTAAATCTTTGTCTGTCCTCATAGTGCGTCAAAATTAATAAGAATGATTATATTTATTTCAATTGTTGAAAAAAAGGTTTTATAAAACGTATGAGAATATTATTGATTCCAGATAAATTTAAGGGCTCTGCTTCCGCAAAAGAAGTGCTGAATGCATTGAACAAAGGCATAAAAAAAGCGAATCCAACCGCTGAAATACATAATGTTTTGGCTTCAGATGGTGGGGATGGTTTTTTGGATGCAGTTTCCAGTTATTTAAATACTGAAGAAGTTAGTGTAGCAACATTTGACCCTTTGGGTAGGCAGTTAACAGCATCTTATTTACTGGATACAAATAATAATACTGCATATATAGAAATGGCAAAGGCTTCTGGAATGGAATTGTTGACGGTGCCTGAACAGAACCCTATGGAAACTTCCACTTATGGCACAGGGCTGTTGATTAAGGATGCAATCCTAAAAGGGGCAAAAAAGATATACATTGGTTTGGGAGGTAGTGCCACAAATGATGGTGGAACAGGAATAGCAAAGGCTTTAGGGTATGTGTTTAAGAATGATAAGAATGAAATTATTGATCCAATCGGTAAAAACCTGTGTGCTATCCAAAGTATTACATGTGAAAAACCAGAGCTGTTCAATACTGTTTCTTTTTATGCAGTAAACGATGTTCAGAACCCTTTGTTTGGTTTGTATGGAGCCGCCCATGTGTATGCAGAACAAAAAGGAGCAACGGAAGAAGATATTAGAATTTTGAACACTGGTCTTGAACATTTGGACAAAATTGTTCAGCAGCAAATGAATAAAAATAATGCGGATGTTCATGGGGCTGGGGCTGCTGGCGGAGCTGCCTATGGCTTAAAAACGTTTTTAAATGCTGAGTTTGTTATTGGAATTGACTTTCTATTGGAACTTGCCAAAATACCCGAGCTTCTTACAACAGCAAAGTTTGATTTTATTATTACTGGAGAAGGGAAAATAGATAGCCAAACCTTACATGGAAAACTCATAAAAGGAGTTGTGAACATGGGAAAAAATTATAAAATCCCTGTACTTGGCATCTGTGGAAAATTGGATATTGACAAGAATGAGATTTTTAACTTGGGATTACACGATGCGTTAGAAATTAGTAATGCTTCTAAATCTTTGGAATATAATATGAAACATGCTCCTGAATTGATTGAAACAGTGGTTTATGGGTATTTTAAATTGATAAGTTAAAAAAGGAAACATGAGTTTAGATATAATATTTTTATGGGATAGGTTATTAAAAAAAATGGGAAACTAAGTTTGGATTTGTTATAGGTTTTATATTTTATTAGTAGTATATTTTTTCATAATTAGATATTTTGATTTTGAATCAGGTTTAGGAAATATTTCAAAATATGGTATTATACCATTACTCATATTCTTGTTAGTCTTTTTAATTTTGCATACTTTTTAATCAGTTGCTCTTCTAGAATACCTGACTCTTCATTATTGGGTTCTATTTCCCTAGGGTTAAATGTGTAATAGGTGTTGTTTATCCCGTAATTCACTTGCAGTTTATCATTTAGATAATATTTTAAATCATACTTAAGGTTAAAGTTTTGGATGCCAGATTTCCAATTGAATCCAACAAAATCCAATTCCAGCCCATAGTAATAATCTGAATAAATAAGGGATAGATTGGAAAACAGTTTGTTGGAAAACAAATGGTTCCATCTAAAGTTCACAACGGTATTTCCATAGGTGTTCGCAAAATTATCACTAAGATTAAAGACATCCCTTCTAAAATATCCAGATAGGAAAATATTGTTGTTTTCATTGATTCTGTGATTCAATTTGGTGTTCAAATCGTAGAAATAGGCTTTGTTTTCAATATCAAACAATGGAAGGAACAAATGGGCATAAGATGCTCTGCCACCGATAAGAAAAGCTGATTTTTCTTTTACAATTGGGCCTTCAGCCAATAACCTGATGGCTACGGCTCCAATACCTCCGCTTATTTTAAACTCTTTACTGTTGCCCTCTTTTGAAAAATTTCCAAGACAAATGAAACCCGACCACCGTAGCGAGCCGGAATACCACCTTTAAACAATTTCACATCTTTAATGGCATCTGGATTAAAGACCTAGAAAAAACCAAATAAGTGGGGCGTATTAAAAATAGTGGCTTCATCCAATAAAATAAGGTTTTGGTCTGCCGCGCCTCCCCTTACATTAAAACCAGATGATGCTTCGCCTGCATTGCTGATACCTGGAAGTAGTATAATAGATTTGATTACGTCTGCTTCTCCCAGAATTACAGGGATTTTCTTTATGGTCTGTATTTTCATCACATTTACACTCATTTGAGGCTTTCTGATGTTCAATTTTTCTACATCTTCTGAAACAATGACCTCATCTAACTGCTCCGCTTCTTCTACTAAACTGAAACTTATTTTCTGTAAGTGCTATTTTTTGATTGATATCTTGAAAACCCAAATACGTAATCATGAAAGTATACTCACCCTCTGGAAGAGTGATGGAATAAAACCCATACTCATTGGTAGTGACACCTGTACGTAATTCAGGAATGGCGATGGTAACACCAATTAAAGTTTCATTGCTAGAAGCCTCTATAATAGTACCGATAACTGTATATTTTGTTGGGAAATTGTAAGTAATGGTAAGATAGCTATTGCCAAAAAAAGTAACTTCTGTAGCAATTTCATTCAGTAAATATTTTACATAAATGTAAATAGAAAATCTATGGATAAAAAAGGCTGACCGTTAAGTTATAATAAAAGCCCTTTGCTATTTTATATAGCAAAGGACTTTTATATATGTTAATTACCTTTTTTAAATTTGTGCTAAAATGGAATTAAATGTGTCACTGGGGCGCATGGCATTTGCTACCATCTCAGCATCTGGTAAATAATACCCATCAACATCTATTGTCGCACCTTGGACTGAATTTAATTCGTCAACAATTTTTGATTCATTTTCAGCTAAGTCTTTGGCTATTTGACTAAACGTTTCTTTTAATTCTTTGTTTTCATTTTGTGCTGCCAAGGCCTGTGCCCAATATAGGGTTAAGTAAAAGTGACTGCCTCTTGTATCTAATTCTTTTACTTTTCTAGATGGAGACCTGTTATTGTCCAATAACTTTTCAGTGGCTTCATCCAAAGTCTTGGCTAAAACGGCTACTTGGTCATTGTTGTTTTTCTCTCCATAATGTTCTAATGAAACTCCCAATGCCAAGAATTCACCTAAAGAATCCCATCTCAAATGCCCTTCTTCTAAAAATTGCGCTACATGTTTTGGAGCAGAACCACCAGCACCTGTTTCAAAAAGACCACCGCCTTTCATTAAGGGTACAATAGAAAGCATTTTGGCACTTGTACCTACTTCTAATATTGGAAACAAATCAGTTAGGTAATCCCGTAATACATTTCCTGATACTGAGATGGTGTCTTCACCTTTTTTAATGCGCTCTAAAGTAAATAGCGTAGCTTTTAATGGGGATAATATTCTTATGTCCAATCCAGAAGTATCATGATTGGGAAGATAAGTGTTCACTTTTTTGATTAGTTCGGCATCATGAGCTCTATCTTCATCCAGCCAAAAAACTGTTGGTGTACCAGTTGCTTTTGCTCTAGACACTGCTAGTTTGATCCAATCTTGTATAGGAGCATCTTTTACTTGGCACATTCTCCAAATATCACCTTCTTCAACTGTATGTTCTATAAGTGTTTTGTTTGAAGCAATATCAACAATCTTTACACTTCCATTGGCTGGGATTTCAAAAGTTTTATCATGAGACCCATATTCTTCAGCTTTTTGCGCCATAAGGCCAACATTGGGAACCGTTCCCATAGTTGTTGGGTCAAAAGCACCATGTTTTTTACAAAAGTCAATGGTAGCTTGGTAAATATCTGCATAACTGCTATCTGGTATAACAGCCTTGGTGTCCTGTGCTTTTCCATCAGCATTCCACATTTGACCAGAGTTTCTGATCATTGCTGGCATTGAAGCGTCTATAATAATATCACTTGGAACATGTAGGTTGGTAATGCCTTTATCAGAATTTACCATGGCCAAATCTGGTCCATTGGATATCGTTTCTGCTATATCAGCTTCAATCTCTTTTCTTTTGTCTTCAGGAAGTTCTTTTAATTTGTTTAAAAGACTCTCCAGTCCATTATTTGGGCTTATTCCTAGCTCGTTAAAAACAACTTCATGCTTTTTAAAAACATCGGCAAAGAATGCTTCTACTGCATGACCAAATATAATGGGGTCAGAAACCTTCATCATTGTCGCTTTCATGTGCAAAGAGAAAAGAACACCTTGGTCTTTGGCATCTTTTATTTGCTCTTTTAGGAAAGCTAACAACGCTTTTTTGCTAAGTACGGTTGCATCTATGATTTCACCATCCAGCAAAGAGATTTTATCTTTTAAAACTACAGTTTTGCCATCTGCTCTTACAAGTTCTATACGAACATCAGTTGCTTTTAAAACGGTGACTGATTTTTCATTGGCTTTAAAATCCCCGTGGCTCATTGTAGATACATGGGTTTTTGAGTCAGAACTCCAAATTCCCATGGAGTGTGGGTTCTTTTTTGCGTAATTTTTAACTGCTTTTGGAGCTCTACGGTCAGAATTCCCTTCCCTCAGCACTGGATTTACAGCACTACCTTTAAGTTTGTCAAATCTTGACCTTATTTCTTTTTCCTCATCAGTGTTTGGCTTATCTAGATAACTGGGTATATTGTATCCCTTACTTTGTAATTCCTGAACAGCTTCTTTTAATTGAGGTATAGAAGCACTGATGTTTGGTAATTTTATAATGTTTGCTTCTGGTATTTTTGCCAATTTACCCAATTCTTCCAAATCATTAGTGATTCTTTGCTCGTTTTCTAAAAAATCTGGAAATGTAGCAATGATTCTTCCTGCAAGGGAAATGTCTTTGGTTTCTATTTCAATACCAGACGATTTTGTAAAAGCTTTTACAATTGGTAAAAAAGATTGAGTGGCCAAAGCTGGTGCCTCATCTGTCTTGGTATAGTATATTTTTGGCATTGTATATGGTTTAAGCGGAGCAAATATACAATTTTAAGCCAGTGAAAAAGCAAAGGAATATAGGAAAATTTGCTGTTGTAATGAATAGACAATTTTTTGTGAAATAACAAAAGCCATATCGTTGTAACGAGTACAGAGATATGGCTTTTTAGAAATAGCGGAAGAATTTTTTGTTCCATGCCTAGCACGAATCTGCAACCATTGATTGCGTCCTTAACACTATTTCAACGTTTAAAACATTTTTCATACTCAATAATACAACCAAGTAATTACTCAATGTTTCTTTTTTTGTGGTTTAGGCTTTCGTTATTTTAAACATAAAGCCTAAACTTAAATATTTAAAATAATTCTGCACTCAAGAAACCACCAAGTCAAACTTTTTGGCTCTTGTTTCTTTTTTATTTCTTTATATACAGAATACACAAAGGTTTAATAAAGAACAACCACAAAAATAAAGAACGCTAACTCTATCTGGTTTTTATATTCTCCGAAATACATCGGTTAACTTTATAACCATAGTTAAATGTATTACAAATTACAGAAGAAACAAATTTTATAACAAATTAAAAATGAACACGTTATAAACTTTGGATATTAACAATTGTTCATAAAAAAGCCTGTGATATTATCACAGGCTTTTCAATTTTATTTCTTCTGGTGTTAAGAACGAATCTCTTTAATTCTAGCTTTCTTACCAGTAAGACCTCTAAAGTAGAAGATACGTGCTCTACGTACTTTACCTTTTTTGTTAATTTCTATTTTCTGTAAGGCTGGCAAGTTGACTGGGAAGATACGTTCTACACCTATAGTACCAGATATCTTACGAATAGTAAAAGTTTCTGTACTGCCACTACCTCTTCTTTGTATAACTACACCTCTAAAAAACTGAGTACGTGTTTTTTCGCCTTCCTTAATTTCATAGTAAACTGTTATAGTGTCACCAGCTGAAAAAGCAGGAAAATCTTTTTTTGGAACAAATTCGTCTTCAACAAATTTTAATAATGATTCCATTTTGTTTTATTTTATTGATTTATTAAAGATAACATTCACGGATATCGTCAGAGGTTAATTTTAATCGATTGCAAAAATACCTTATTAATTATAATCTACAATATATTTCAATGGTTTTTTGTTTATTAGTTTGATATAAAACGACTTATTTTAATAAATCTGGCCTAAGTTTTTCTGTTCGCTCCATAGCTTGCTCTTCTCTCCATCTCTCAATTTTAGGGAAATTACCGCTTAAAAGTATTTCAGGTACTTTTAATCCTTTATAATCTGCTGGCCTTGTATAAACAGGGGGAGCTAAAAGGTCATCTTGGAATGTGTCGGTTAAAGCAGAGGTTTCATTGTTTAAAACCCCAGGGATTAAGCGTATGATTGTATCACATAAAACAGCTGCACCCAATTCTCCACCAGACAAGACATAGTCACCAATAGAAATTTCTCTTGTAATTATGGTATCTCTAACTCGCTGGTCTATTCCCTTGTAATGTCCACAAAGAATAATGAGATTTTCTTGCAATGACATGCTATTCGCCATTTTTTGATTGAGAGTTTCCCCATCTGGGGTCATATAAATTATTTCATCATATGCTCGTTCCTTTTTTAAAGCAGAAATACATTTATCAATAGGCTCTATCATTAAAACCATTCCTGCGCCACCACCAAATTGATAATCATCCACTTGGTTATAACTCTTGTCTGTATAATCTCTTAAGTTGTGCATGTGGACTTCTACATGACCCTTTTCTACCGCTCTTTTTAGTATAGATGCTTCAAATGGACTTTTTAGCAGTTCAGGAAGTACGGTAATAATATCAATACGCATGTTTAAATTTTGTGAAGGTTGAATTATAAGCTCTAATTAGCGCTCCAAAAGTAATGAAAACAAAGAGAATTTTTTTTCCAACCCAGTTTTTCATATAGCTTTTGTGCAGGATTATTTACATCGGTTTCCAAGGTCAGCCCTTTATGTTGTTTCTCTATGTAATGCTTTTTTGCTCTATTCAATAAGGCTTCCCCAATACCTTTTTGTCTATAGTCTTTGTCCACATATAAATCGTTTAATATAAATACAGGTAAAAGGGAGACTGATGAAAAGGTTTTATATAGAAGGGTGAAACCAGCCGGGTTGTCGTTTATATATGCCAAAAAAATAATGGCCTCATTTAGGTCAAGTCTTTTTTCTAAGAAGTCTTTAGTAGCTTCTAGATTTGATTCTTGTTTATAAAAAACACGATAGCTGTTAAATAAGGGAAGCAGATCATTAATATGCTCTTTTGATGCTTTAACAATTGAAATCATAGTAATTGCTTTAAATAAAAAAAGCTCCATTTGGAGCTTTTTTTATTATTTGTTTGATTTTTTTTGCCTGTTCCTCTCGTCTTGTAGCTCTCTACTTATTTTCTGCTCCCTTTCCAATGCTCTCCTCCTGTGTTGCTCATATTCTTCTTCCAATTCAGAAAGTGTTCTTTTAGACTCTTGCGTCAATACATTGCTATTTTTAAATTTAAAAATAAATGTAGCAAGGAGTACTAGAAGTCCAGAAATAATAGACCATAGTATAATATTATAGGTAATCTTGGAAACTCCCATACCAAAGAAAGACATGCTGTCTTTTTCTTCTGTTACACTTGTTAGTTGGGTGGATGTTTGGCTTAATTTTTCATTAAGAGAACTTATGGTTGTCTCATGTGTAGCGATTGTGGACTTTAATTTTGTGGCATTTTTACTGGTAATGTTAAGCGTGTCCAAAACATTGGATCTAAGTTTGTCCAAATGTATAACACGTACCACTTCATATCGCTTACCATCTGCTCTATAATTTCCTGACCTTTTTGCAATATAATCAAACTGACCACTGATGGTTCCTTCGTCCAAGGGCAATTTATTTTCCTCTTCTTGAGCATATTGAAGATTAAATGTAAGTAGGGCTATTAGAACTAATACTATTTTAGAAGCTTTCATTTAAATAATTCTTAATGTTAATTTGATTTTAGGGTAGGACTAAAGTAATTTAATATTCTTAAATAGGAAAGAAAAATGAGTTTTTAGGTATACACTATATAACACGTTTCTTTTGTTAATATTATGTACGTATGGATTTGAAATAAAGTTTAGGTTGTATAAATTAAAAAAAGCACCCTCTAGAAGGTACTTTTTTATTGAATATAAGATTTTTTCTATTGAAATATGAGTCGTTCTCTTTCCCCATTATCTGTAAGTATAGTAATACTCGTACGTCCATATTTAGAGATGTTGCTAAAATGTTCTTTTGCATCTTGAATGTTATTTATTTCTTCTCCATCAACAGATATCAAAATTTTTCCTTCTAATCCGTACCCACGGTATTTTGCTGGAACGTCAATTATTCTAACCCCATTTTTAGTCTTAAAGGCTTTCATTTCTTTATCTGATAGGTTCTTGACCTCAAGCCCCATTATAGGGACAACATAGGTTTGTTTTTTCTTTAAAGTGACAGGAACAATCATTTCTTTTCCGTCTCTTTCAATGCTTACATTTAATTTATTCCCTGGTCTTTTTGTGGAAATGTATCCAGTAAGGTCAGAGAATTTATGTACTCTGATGTTGTCAATCTGTTTTATAATATCGCCTTCTTTTAAGCCAGCTTGTTGGGCGCCAGAGTTTTCCACTACATTGCCAATGTATACACCATCAATCTCATTCAAACCATTTTCAATAGCATATTGTGTATTGATGCTAGGGATTTGAATTCCTAAAATGCCTTTTTGAACATTTCCAAATTCCATAATGTCTTCAACCACCTTTTTTGCAATATTGCTGGGAACAGCAAATGAATACCCAACATAAGAACCTGTTTGAGAGGTGATGGCAGTATTTATGCCGATTAAATCTCCATTGGTGTTTACTAGAGCTCCACCGCTATTTCCTGGGTTAACCGCTGCATCTGTCTGTATAAAAGACTGCCCCGCTTTGCTCAAGGCTCTTGCTTTGGCACTTACAATACCAGCTGTTACGGTAGAAGTAAGGTTAAAAGGGTTGCCAACAGCCAATACCCATTCACCTATTTTGGTGTCATCAGAATCGCCAAAAGCCAAATAAGGCAGCTTTTCTTCTGTATTAATTTTAATTAGGGCAATGTCAGAATTTGGGTCTGTACCTATTAATTCCGCATCATAAGATTTGTTGTTGTTTAAGGTCACTTCCAATTTGTTGGCTTTATCAATAACATGGTTATTGGTTACAATATATCCGTCAGGAGAAATTATGACTCCAGAGCCAGTTCCTATTTGAGGTCTTTTTGCAGTTTCTTGTCCGTAAAAGAATTGCATAATATTGCTGGAGCCACCACTGCTAAGAGTTACATTTTTTACATGGACAACGGCATTAACGGTATTTTGGGCAACCATTGTAAAGTCTACCTCGTTTATTCCATTACTGTTCATTGAAGTTGGGGTGTAACCAGCAGTTACAAAAGGAGTTTTAGATTCCCCAACAATGATATTTTCTTTTTCAAAAAACATGATATAGGCTCCAAGTGTAATTGCTCCTGCAAAAATGGAAACCAATAATAGACTACCTATTCTTTTCATATATGATATACATTTATATTCTAAAATTTAAAATTAGTTTATTTTCTCTTTTTTAAAAGACCCTTTAACTCCTTTTTAACTGCCAAATAAACCTTAATAAAATTATATATTTGTATTATGATGCTTACTTTTTATAAATATCAGGGAACTGGAAACGATTTTGTCATAGTGGATAATCGACAAGGTTTTTTACCAAAAGACAATACTGAACTAATCGCTTTTTTATGTGATAGAAAATTTGGTATAGGGGCAGATGGGCTTATACTATTAGAGAATGATGAATTGTCGGATTTTAAAATGGTATATTATAATGCAGATGGTAACCAAAGTACCATGTGCGGTAATGGTGGTAGATGTATAGTGGCTTTTGCTAAATTCTTGGGAGTAATTACAAATAAAACCTCTTTTCTTGCGGTTGACGGTGTTCACAATGCTACAATAGATGGAGGAATTGTAAGTCTACAAATGCAAGATGTGGATAAAATAGATGAGAAACCCAAACATTCGTTTTTAGATACAGGCTCACCACATCATGTCCAAATAGTCAATGCACTATCAGAAATGAATGTTGCTAAAGAAGGTGCCAAGTTACGCTATGGTCTTTATGGGAAAACGGGGAGCAATATTAATTTTGTGGAGCAATCCACAGCCAATGTTTTTAATGTAAGGACTTACGAGCGTGGCGTAGAAGATGAAACGTTGTCCTGTGGGACCGGCGTTACTGCTGTTGCTTTGGCAATGTTCAATATGGGTAAAGCTGAATCAAACAATATTACGGTGATTACTCCTGGAGGGGAATTGCAGGTAAATTTTGAAAAAAACGGGACAGGGTATAAGAATATTATGCTGGTGGGGCCTGCAAAACAAGTGTTTAAAGGAGCTATTGAATGTTAAGCTTACAAGGAGAACATATTTATTTAAGGGCGTTGGAGCCCAAAGACTTGGATTTTCTCTATGAGTTAGAGAACAATCCATATGTATGGGAAATAAGTGGGACAACCACACCTTATTCCAAGCATGTTTTACAATTGTATTTAGACAATGCACATAGAGATATATATGATGTAAAACAATTACGGTTGTGCATCTGTAATGATAAAGGCGCAATTGGGCTCATAGATTTGTTTGATTTTGACCCTAAAAATAATAGGGCAGGCATTGGGATTGTTATTGTTGAAGAAAAAGAAAGAAATAAGGGAGCAGGAGCAGAAGCAATATCATTGGTATGTGATTATGCTTTTGCAAGTTTAAATCTAAGGCAGCTTTATGCCAATGTAATTGATGATAATGCCGCCAGTCTACATTTGTTCAAGAAACTTGGATTTATTGAGGTCGGGGTAAAGAAAGATTGGATTTACTCTATTAGCGGGTATAAGAATGAAATTCTACTTCAAAAAATAAACAAAAAATAATGTACATCAAGAAAATTTTACTGGCCATACTTATAATAGGTTTACTTCTTGGAGGAACTTTTTCCTTTATGGTCTATAGCACTGTTTTTACACCTAATACAGCTTTTGCCAATAATGAGGCTTATATATTCATTAAGTCTGATGATTCTTTTGAAGATGTAAAACAATCCTTGGAGCCACTTCTTAAGGATATGGGCACTTTTGAATCTGTTGCAAATAAGAAATCTTATGTTTCCAATATTAAAGGAGGTAAATATGCTATAAAAAAAGGAGCCAATAACAATGAAATAATAAATGGGCTTAGAAGCGGAAACATTCCAGTGAAAGTCTCTTTTAACAATCAAGAAACCTTAGGGAGTTTAGCTGGACGAATTTCTGTTCAAATTGAAGCTGACAGCCTTTCTCTTCTTAAAGTGTTCAATGACGCTTCCTTTTTGAAAAAGAACGATTTTAATAAAGCTACAAAATTAGGAATGTACATCCCTAACAGTTATGAGTTTTTTTGGAATACTTCTGCTGAAAATTTTAGGAGTAGAATGTTAAAGGAGTACAATAGATTTTGGAATGAAGATAGAATGAGCAAGGCCAAGAAATTAGGAATGACACCTATAGAAGTGATTTCGTTAGCATCCATTGTTCATAAAGAAACAGCGAAAGTTGAAGAACGCCCTAGGGTGGCAGGACTTTACTTAAACAGGTTGCAAAAAAGAATGCTATTACAAGCTGATCCTACGGTTATCTTTGCTCTTAAAAAGCACACTGGAAATTATGATACGATCATCAAAAGGGTGCTTTATAAAGACCTTGAACTAGATTCACCATATAATACCTACAAATATGCAGGTTTGCCTCCCGGCCCAATAACCATGCCTGATATATCTGCAATAGACGCAATTCTTAAACCAGAAAAGCACGAATATTACTATATGGTTTCCAATATTGAAAACTTTGGATATCACAAATTTGCTAAGACCTTGGCGCAACACAACCGAAATAAAGTACAGTACATCCGATGGATAAATTCACAAAATATCAATAGATAGGTAAGTCATCCCATTTGTAATACATATTGACCAATTTATACACATTTAAGATAAAGTTATAAACGATTGGTTTTTTTGAGGGGAAAACGGTTATATCTTTGCAATGTGAAATTTAAGCGCGTCTATTTTACTAGACTGTAAGTCTTAAGAAAACAACTATATGAGAAAGTGGATAAGTTATTTTTGTCCTCTTGCCCTGATATTTATTTTAACGAGTTTTAGATTTGGACCAGCTACATTAATAGAAGTTCCAACGGCTCTTAAAGTAAATGAACCTACTGAAGTTTTGTTTCCCCAAGACAAAACATATCATGAGATTTTTGTGGTAAATCCCCCATTTTTAGGAAATTCTTATGTTGGTTTTAAAGAAGCTTTGGCTTTTAAAGAATCACAAGGGAATTATTTTGTAATCAATACGCTAGGATATTTAGGAAAATATCAATTTGGAGTAGGTACATTACAATTAATGGGTGTTTACAATGCCAGTAATTTTTTGAATGATCCTGAATTGCAAGAAAAGGTCTTTCAAATTAATATAGCCCGTAATAAGTGGATTCTTAGAAGAGATATCCAGCGATTTACTGGGAAATATGTTGGAGGAATCCAAATTACGGAATCTGGAATATTGGCTGCAGCCCATTTGGCTGGTGCAGGTAATGTAAAGAAGTATTTGCGCTCTTATGGTCAAATAGATTTTGAGGATGCTTACGGCTCTAACATTGCGTATTATATGAAGAAGTTTTCTGGATATGATGTTTCGCTTGTTATGCCAGCGCGTAATCCAAGAATATAACAATACTATTACATATGAAAATGATGAAAAGCCTTGGTGGAAACGCCAAGGTTTTTTTATTGCTGCTGTATGATGAAAATAGTTGGTCTTTTATGGAGCGTAATATTGACATTAGGCCATTCACCAGCTTTCTTTGTTGCTATATACTCCGTTGATAAAGTAATATCACACGCTACACATAACTTGCAGTTTTTAGTTAACGTTCTAGCCAATTCTGCTAACAATTTATCATTCCTGTATGGAGTTTCAATAAATATTTGGGCTTGGTTAAATTCTTTAGATATTTTCTCCAAACGTTTAATAGCTTTCTTACGGTCTACAGAATCAATAGGTAAATAACCATTAAAAGCAAAATTTTGACCATTGAAACCGCTTGCCATCATTGCTAAAAAAATTGATGAAGGCCCTACCAAAGGAACAACTTGGATACCTTTTTCATGGGCAATTCTCACTACATCAGCGCCTGGATCCGCAATTCCTGGACAGCCTGCTTCTGAGAGTATGCCTACATCATGTCCAGCTAGACAGGGGTCTAAAAATGATGGGATGGTTTCTGGCTCTGTAAATTTATTCAATAAATTTATTTGAAGACTTGGCTGTGACTTTTTAGAATTTATTTTTTTAATAAAATGTCTTGCAGATTTTTCATTCTCTACAACATAATGGTCAATATTTTCTATTGCTCTCTTTATGGAGATAGGCAATACTTCTAAAGGGGGGGTGTCACCTAAAGTTGTGGGGATTAAAAACAATTTTCCTAACGCCATTTTTATTGTGTTTCCAACTTTTTTGCAATTGCATCACAAGCTGTATCGATTAAATGAAAAACATGTTCAAAACCATCTATAGCATCATAATAAGGGTCTGGAACTTCTTCTTTGCCACCCATATTGTTTTCGTCTAACAGTAGCATTACTTTGTTTATATCGCTTTTATTTTTTGCAAGTGATATAATGTTGCTGTAATTGCTCCGATCCATTACATAGATGTAATCAAAATTTTTAAAGTCAGAATGCGAAAATTTTCTGCAACGTTGATTGGATATATCTATTCCATATTTATTGGCTATATCAATAGATCTACTATCTGGCCTGTTGCCAATATGATATCCTCCAGTACCAGCAGAATCAACAAATATGGATTTTGGGTTTACTTTTTTTTAAGAATTCCCTCAGCTAATGGCGACCTACAGATATTTCCAAGGCATACCATTAATACTTTTGTTCTCATCAAACAGGACTAGGATAATTTCTTGGTTAGATCTTCTATGTATTTTCTAAACTGCTTATCCGTCTCAGCTAAATTATCTACAGTCTTGCAAGCATGTAATACAGTAGCATGGTCTCTTTTTCCAATTTGGGAGCCAATACTGGCCAAAGAAGCTTTGGTGAATTTTTTAGCAAAGAACATAGCCAGTTGTCTAGCTTGTACAATATGTCTTTTTCTTGTTTTAGATTGTAAGGTGGCAACATCCATTTCAAAGTAATCGGACACCACTTTTTGTATGTAATCTATAGAGACTTCTCTTTTGGTATTTTTCACAAACTTCTCAACTATCTGTTGCGCAAGTTCTATGGTAATTTCTTTTTTATTGAAAGAAGATTGTGCAATCAAAGATATAATAGCTCCTTCTAGTTCCCTGATGTTGGTTTTAATATGCTTAGCCACATATTCCACAATATCTTCAGGCATTTCAACACCATCCCTATAAAGCTTGTTTCTTAGAATGGATATTCTGGTTTCATAATCTGGATTCTGTAATTCTGCTGATAATCCCCATTTAAAACGAGAAAGTAAGCGTTGCTCTATATCCTGCATATCTACAGGCGCTTTGTCAGATGTAAGAATCACTTGTTTGCCATTCTGGTGCAAATGATTAAAAATATGGAAAAAGACATCTTGCGTTCCAGATTTACCAGATAAGAATTGAACATCATCTACAATTAAAACATCTATTAATTGATAGAAATGGATAAAATCATTTCTAGTGTTTTTTTTAACTGACTCTATATATTGTTGTGTAAACTTTTCAGCAGAAATATAAAGAACAGTCCTTTCAGGGTACTTGTCTTTTATTTCTACCCCAATGGCATGTGCTAAATGTGTTTTTCCTAATCCTACACCACCAAATACCAATAATGGGTTAAAAGATGTTCCTCCGGGTTTATTGGCAACGGCCATACCTGCAGATCTAGCCAATCTATTGGAATCTCCTTCCAAGAAATTGTCAAAACTATAATTGGGATTTAATTGGGATTCTATTTTTATGTTTCTTATTCCTGGTATAACAAATGGATTTTTTAACTCAGGATTTTTAGATTTAATAGGTACATCTAATTCTTGTGGGCCAACGTTGACTTTATTGGCACTAGGAATTTTTTCTGTAAAAGGTTCTCTATTGCCATAAGTATTTTCCATTTTAATGACATATACCAATTTAGCACTCTCACCCAACTCTTTTGTAAGAGCAACTTTTAAAAGTTTTACATAATGCTCTTCTAACCACTCGTAAAAAAATTTACTAGGAACCTGTATACTTAATACATAGTCATCTAATTTCACAGGTTTAATAGGTTCAAACCAAGTTTTAAATGCCTGCGGCTGGATATTATCCTGGATAAAAGCCAAACAATTGTCCCATACGGAATTAGCAGTAACATTCATTTTTTAAATAGGCCTATTTTGTTGGTTAGTAAACTTGTTTAATTGTATCTGGATTGTTGGAAATTACCTACTTGCCAAAGAGAGACAAATATGTGAACAAAAAAGCTAATAAAAAAATGATTTAGTATTGATTTTTCCCTTTTTTTTTCTCATGTTGTAGAATCGTAAATTCAAATCTTTTAAATATATAATTTTTCCTCGAAAAAAATGGTGTTAAACGAAATTTCTTTTAGAATTAGATATGCAGAAACAGATCAAATGAGAGTAGTGTACCATGGAAATTATGCGCAGTACTTGGAAATGGGTAGGGTGGAATGGTTGAGAAATCTTGGCTACTCCTATAAAAGTATGGAAGAAAGTGGAGTAATGCTACCCGTGATTTCTTTACAGGTGCAATTTAAAAAACCTGCGGTTTATGATGATTTGATTACTGTGGAAACCAGACTTAAGAAAATACCTTCTGTGAAGATTGAATTTGATTTTACAATCTATAATGAAAGCAAAGAGGTTTTAGTGGAAGCAACCACAGTTTTGGTGTTCATGGACATGAAAACAAAAAAACCTATAAAATGTCCCGATTATCTTTTGGAGAAAATTAAATCCTAATCAATTTCTTTTATGGCAATATGCTGCAAGGCACTAAAAATTGAATGAATTTGTTTTGCTTCTTGTTTACGAACAGCAATAGTATATTCACAGTTTGTTTCTAGTTTTTGAGATGTGATTTTAATTTTATACTGTTTAATGATACGCATTACGGTGTTCATTTCCTTATAATCAAAAGAAACCAAAAAGTGTTCTTGTAACGTTTTTTCAATAATTGAAGAAGTTTCCAAAGCCATTTTTGCGGTTGTTTTATAGGCGGAAATAAGTCCGCCAACCCCTAATTTTGTACCACCGAAAATTCGGGCTACTGTAACTAACACATTAGTGACCTCAAAAGATTTTATTTGCCCATAGATAGGCATTCCTGCTGAATTATTGGGTTCACCATCATCATTTGCCCTATATTTTATGTTTACCACACCCAGTTGCCATGCATAACATACATGATTTGCTGTATGGTGTTTTTTTCTAAGGAATTCTATAATTGGTTTTATCTCTTCCTCGTTAAAAATAGGATAGACGCACCCATAAAACTTACTTTTCTTGTCCTTATAAAGAATTTCTTCTGAAGGTTTAACAATGGTTTTATATGTGTCAGAACTATTCTCCATTAAAATAAGGCTACTAATAGAATGCTAATTACAGCAAGGGCAATGCCACCCCAATTTTTTACACTCATATGTTCCTTGAACAATAAAATACCCAATAATGTGGAGAATAAGACTATAGCTACATTATTAATGGTGAAAATTTGAGAACTGTTCATGGAATTGTTTTGTAACGCACGTAATAAAAAGAAAATGGAGAAATAATTGGGAACTCCCAAAAGGATTCCACCAATAACATTTTTTAGGTTGATTTTAAAAGGTGTTTTTCGAGATTTTACAGCTATAAAAATTATTCCAATTATAGCGGATGACCCAAATATAGTTGCTGAAAAAAGAGGCAATTCCCCACTGCTCAATTGTATTTCTTGCATGTACTTTAAAGAAACGTCAATGGCTCCAGAACCTATGAACACCAATAAAGGCAATAACAAATTTTTTTTATTGAATGTAGCAGATTTTTTCTTTACAGATGCAAAATATACTGCGGTTAAAGCCAATATGATTCCAATAATTTTTAAAGCACTCAGTTTCTCATTGTAAAGCATCATTCCAATTACTACTGGTATAACCAAAGACATTTTTGTAGCAACAGAAGCTACTGAAACCCCAAGTTTTTGAGAAGTTTTTGCCATAATGTTAAAAACAATAATAAATAAAAACCCCATTGCCAAAGCGCCCCAGAACCAACCCTTGTTTGGAACCTGATTTATGGATACAGGACCATTATACAATATAAATCCCGTAATACATGCCACTACATAATTAGTGATGATGGCATAAAGCGTTTGAACCTTATAAACGGAGAACAACTTGAAAATGACAAAGATAAGGCTAGAAAAAAGGACACTTAAAGCTAAATCTATCATATTATAATTTAAATTTTAAATTGATGATATCTTCTTCGCCAACTTTTAGGTTCCATACATTAATGCCCAATTCTAATGCAGAGTCCGTATTCTCTTTGGTGTCATCAACAAAAAAAGTTTCAGACGGTATTAAATTGTTTTTATCCAGTACAAATTGATAAATTTCTGCATCTGGTTTTCTCAAAAATATTTCATGGGAAAGATAGAACTGATCAAAACAATTTTTAAAACGATTATAGTTTTTCCCTCCCATTTGTTCTTTTACACACTCAATATGAATGTCATTGGTGTTGCTTAAAAGAAGAAGGCGGTATGTATTCTCCTTGGCAAGGTTTTCAATAAATTCCAATCTGTTTTCTGGGAAATCTAAAAGAATTGCATTCCAAGCATTGGTCAATTGTTGTGGTGTTGCTTTTGGGAAAGTAGTGCCGACATTTGATATAAATTCATCAGATGTAATCAATCCCTTTTCATAGGTATGGAACAAACGTTCTAATTCTGGGGTCAATCCTTGAAACCCAAATTTTTCCATTTCTTTGGCAGTAGCTGGTTTGTCCAGATTGATGAAAATATCCCCAAAATCAAAAATGATGTTTTTAATCATTGATATAGATGTTTAAGGTATCGGTCATTATTCTCTTTGAATGGGATAATTTTCCTGAAAATGAAGGGGCTTTTGTTCCTGAACCAAAAGTGGAAGCACCTTTAAATATCAGTACTTCATCCCATAGATTGGTGTCAATAAAAGTTTGTAGGGTTTTTGTGCCACCTTCAATTAGGATGCTGGTAATTTGATGCTTGTACAGCACATTACATATTTGTTCTGCTACATTTTTGGTAAAATCCAGTACTTCATAATCAATCCCATCAATTACTTTATTTTTTATGCCTGTAAGAACAATGGTTTTTACACTGCCATCCAATACATGATAATCATTTTTTATTTTTAAATCTTTGTCAAGCACTATTCTAATAGGGTTTTTTCCTTTCCAACTTCTTACATCTAGTTTAGGATTGTCTTTTAAAACAGTAGTGGTGCCAACAAGGATTGCTTGTTCTTCACTACGCCATTTATGGACCAATTGTCTGGAATAGGAATTGGTAATCCAGAAAGGTTCAAGATTTTTCTTTCTTTTAGATGGGTTGGGAGCAATAAACCCATCCATTGTTTCAGCCCATTTCAGCATAATATAAGGGCGTTTTCTTTCTTGAAAACATAGAAAGCGTTTATGGTGCTCTCTACATTCCTTCTCTAAGATACCAACGGTTACTTTACACCCAGTATTTTCTAATTTTTCAATGCCCTTTCCCGCTACTTTTTTATGTGGGTCTTTAATGCCAATAATTACTTTAGGTATTTGGTGTTTTATAATTAAATCTGCACAGGGGGGTGTTTTTCCGTGGTGGGAACAAGGCTCCAAAGTAACATACAGTGTGGCATCTAAAAGCAGGTTTTTATCATGAACAGATTGTATGGCATTTACTTCTGCATGATTGCCTCCATAGGGACTGGTAAAACCTTCTCCAATGATTTTGTTTTTATGGACAATAATAGACCCTACCATAGGATTTGGAGCAGTATTGCCCAAGCCATTTTTGCCCAATTGGATACAGCGTAACATATATTTTTCATGTATCTTCACCCCACAAAAATAGAACTTTCAAAAAGATATTGACTGATAAATATGGATACTGCAATTATCAGGGAAATTCAACAAGAAGATAATGCCGAAGTGGCCAGAGTGATCAGAGAAGTTTTAGTGGAAATGGGCGTCCCAAAGGTTGGGACTGCTTATGCGGATAAAGCTTTGGATATTATGTATGAAACTTATGATGTGCCAAAAGCCACATATTTTGTTGTGGAAGATAAAGGGGCAATCATAGGGTGTTGTGGAGTGGCACAATTAGAGAATTATGATGGTAATGTTTGTGAGCTACAAAAAATGTATTTTTTGGGAGAGACAAGAGGAAGAAGGTTAGGAGCAAAAATGATGCAGATTTGTTTAGATAAGGCCAGAGCATATGGCTTTGAGAAATGCTACTTAGAAACCATGCCCTATATGAAAGTAGCACAAAAATTATATAAAAAAACGGGTTTTGAATATATTGACGCTCCAATGGGGAATACAGGTCATTTTTCTTGCCCAGTTTGGATGTTGATACAACTTTAGATTGAATGCTTTTAAAAGAAATCAAAAATATTTTTCATAAAGAATTGGATGAGGTATATCCAGTAGAAGAGGTAGATACTTTCTTTTATATAATGTTGGAACATTATTTGGGCTTGGAACGTTTTATTTTAGCATTAGAACCAAATTTTATTGTCTCTAAAGAAGAGGAACAACCCTTATTTGAGGGATTATCTCAATTAAAATTAGAAAAACCAATTCAGTATATTTTGGGTGAAACAGAATTTATGAACCTAAAGTTTTCTGTAAATGAACAAGTGTTGATTCCAAGACCAGAAACTGAAGAATTGGTACGTTGGGTTATTGACGACTGTAAGGTTGAGTCTTTCAATACAACTCAAGACAGGCTAAATCGAAACCTAAAAATATTGGACATAGGTACAGGTAGTGGATGTATTGCCATTTCATTGGCTAAAAACCTGCCAAATGCAAAAGTGTATGCTTTGGATGTTTCAGAAGAGGCATTGGTTGTGGCAAAAGAGAATGCAAAGCATAATGAGGTAGAAGTCAATTTTATACATGCTGATATTTTAGAGTTGGAAACTCTAGAAGAGAATTTTGATATTATTGTTTCCAATCCGCCCTATGTAAGAGAAATGGAGAAGGAAGAAATGCAAACCAATGTTTTGGAGCATGAACCCCAATTGGCATTGTTTGTATCCAATGAAAAACCATTGTTGTTTTATGATAAAATCACCCATTTTGCTACGAGAAATTTAAACCACCACGGTGTGGTGTATTTTGAGGTTAATCAATATTTGGGAAAGGAAACAAAACAGCTTTTGGAAGATCAAAATTTTTCAGAAATCGAACTTCGAAAAGATATGTTTGGGAATGACAGGATGTTAAAGGGAACATTGAATTAATGCAGATCAATAAATAAAATGAAAAGTATAGTTGTTTTTTGTGGCAGTAGTGATGGGAACGATAAAAAGGTGATAGATGTCTCCTATGATTTAGGAAAGACTCTGGCACAAGAAAATATTACGTTGATATACGGTGCAGCAAAAATTGGTATCATGGGCAAAGTAGCTCAGGGGGCTTTGGATAATAAAGGCACGGTTGTAGGCATTATTCCAAAATTTTTAAAAAAGAAAGAAGTTGTCCATACCAATTTGTCGGAATTGATTATCACTGAAAATATGCATGAGCGTAAGTTGTTGATGCATGAACGTTCAGAAGGGGTCATTACACTTCCTGGAGGTTTTGGTACCTTGGAAGAATTGTTTGAAATGATTACTTGGGGGCAATTGGGACTGCATCAAAAACCCATAGGGGTTTTAAATGTGAATGGGTTTTATGATGACCTATTAAAGATGTTGCAAAAAATGGTATCCCAAGGATTTTTAAAACAAGATAATTATAACATGTTGTTGGTGGATAATACCATAGAGGGTTTGTTGGTTAAAATGAAAAACTACAAACCAAAATCAGTACCAAAATGGATTAAAAAAGAGCAGGTATAGAATAAATGAGTAAAACAGCTAATATAGTATGGAATAATTGTTTGGCTTTTATCCAAGAGAATATCCCTCCACAGGCATATAAAACTTGGTTTGAACCAATTAAACTCGTAAAGTTAACGGGTAATGAATTGAGTATACAGGTTCCCAGTATGTTTTTTTATGAATGGTTGGAGGAACACTATGTTAAACTCTTAAAAGTTGCCCTTACAAAAGAGTTGGGTGAGAGTGCCAAATTGGTGTATGTGATTAAAGTTGAAAATACTTATGGCAACAGAGAATCCGTTATAAAAAAAATCACTAGTAAATTTAAAGTGAATTTAAAGTCAGAAGAGTTGGATAAAATCCTCCTCCAAAAAAATGAAGAATTTAAAAACCCGTTTTCGGTTGCAGGAATAAGAGACATAATAATTGAATCTCAATTAAATCCCAATTATAATTTCGATAATTTCATAGAAGGAAATTCTAATAGATTAGCACGGTCAGCTAGTATGGCTGTGGCCAACAGACCAGGGGGAACTTCTTATAATCCTTTATATATATATGCTGATGACGGAATTGGGAAAACCCATTTGGTTCATGCCATAGGTGTAGAAATCAAAGACAGGTACCCTGAAAGAACTGTGCTATATATTTCAGCTGAAAAGTTTACACAACAATATATAGAGTCCGTTAAAGAGAACACTAGAAATGATTTTATCCATTTCTATGAATTAATAGATGTATTGATTGTGGATGACGTTCAATTCTTATCCGGTAAATCTGGAACGCAAGATGTCTTTTTTCATATTTTCAACCACTTGCACCAAAACGGAAAACAAGTGATTCTTACATCTGATAAAGCTCCTGTAGATATGCAGGATTTTGAACAGCATTTACTTTCCCGTTTTAAATGGGGATTATCTGTAGAAATAGAAACCCCAGATTATAAAACCAGAGTATCCATTCTAAGAAACAAACTTTATAGAGATGGTGTTGAAATGCCAAATGATATTGTTGACTATGTGGCAAAGCATGTAAAAACCAACATCAGGGAACTGGAAGGGGTTATCATCTCTTTGATTGCACAATCTTCTTTCAATAAAAGAGAAATTACAATAGAACTTGCTCAGTCTGTAGTGGGAAGTTTTGTGCTGAACAATATAGAATTTGAACCTATTAAACAAGGAAAATCAAAAAACAGAAAAATAAAAGATGTAATAATGATTCATGATCATTTGAAAACCGCTTTTATGAAGTACTTGTTAGGGTTTGATGAATATGTAAATGAAACAAAATCTAAGATAATTTCTTTTAAAGTTAGAAAAGTAAAGAAAGGGGTAGAACTAAAAGTTAAATTAAACGAAGATATCACTGTTGATGAAATAAAAAATTATATAAATGAATACGTAGATTTAATTAGAGAAGAAAAAGTTTCATTAAGTGATAAAATTACAGTAGATGTTTTACAACAAAAAGTAGATTTTTTAGATTTAAAATACCAATCACAAGTAAATCAATTTAAAATGGATTTGAAATTTAAAGAATTTGAAATCAATTCTTTAAAAGAAAATTTGGATTATTTCAAAGATGTTTTTCAAGAAAAATATAAACAGCCTAAGATTGATTTAAGATTAACCCAAAATCAATATGTTCAAAATATCATACCAGATTTTATAGATATAAAAAATGACTTATTATCTTTTTTTAATGCTATTGAAGATAACATTACAAATTCTGAACTTAAAAATGAATTGAGTGAAATAAAAAAAATCGTTAATGAAATAGAGGAGTCTAATATTGATGAAATAAAGAAAAGTGATTTTGGGAAAAAAATCAAATCTTTTTTAAAAGGAGTCAAAAAAAGTGTTAACAATGTTACTTGGACACAAAAGTCTGTAGAATCAATATTAAAAAGTAAATCGGCTGTTCAAAAGTTTGCTAAACATATTGGAATTGATATTAATGAATTACTTGAAGAAATCATAAAATATTTTGAACATATAAGCTGAGATTATGAGCATCAAACAAAAAATAGAATCCCTCCGTCAGGAACTCAGGGAGCATAACCACAATTATTATGTGTTGGACAATACCACTATATCAGATTATGATTTTGATATAAAGTTAAAGGAGCTTCAAGCTTTAGAAGAGCAACATCCAGAGTTTTATGATGCTACATCGCCAACGCTT
>Ga0256845_1000412_pt1 | contig 41207 bp, 40 predicted proteins | sample RiftiametaG_FD_189101 | JGI IMG/M metagenome (GOLD analysis project Ga0256845, IMG submission 189101) | Tube worm associated microbial communities from hydrothermal vent at the East Pacific Rise, Pacific Ocean - Riftia | ecosystem: Host-associated > Annelida > Integument > Unclassified ...
CTATACCGACCACTTTTTTTGCCTTTTTTGCAACAAATTGGGCAATGGTCCCTGTTCCTGTATACAAGTCATAAACCAATTCCTCTCCTGTTAACCCAGCAAAATCCCTGGTCACTTTATACAGCTCATAGGCTTGCTCAGAATTGGTCTGGTAAAAGGATTTAGCGTTTATTTTAAATTGTAAACCTTCCATTTCCTCAAAAATATGATTTTTACCAGCATAGCAGATTACTTCTTGGTCATAAATAGTATCATTCTGTTTTTGATTGATGACATATAACAATGCTGTTATTTCTGGGAATGTGTTTTGTAAATGTGCCAAAAGCAGGTTTCTTTTGGCTTCATCATTCTCGCAAAACTGAATAAGAACCATTACCTCACCAATGGATGTTGTTCTGATCATCAATGTTCTAAGTTGCCCTGTTTGGTTTCTGGGATTAAAAAAAGTTAGTCCATTTTTTATGGAAAAATCTTTAACTTCCAACCTTATTGCGTTGGATGGGTCCTCTTGTAGGTGGCACTTTTTTACGTCTAAAATCTTGTCCCACATGCCTGGAATATGAAACCCTAGGGCATTCTTCTCTGTAATTTTTTCATTAGACTTTATTTCTTCTAATGTCAGCCAACGACTATCAGAAAAAGAGAACTCCATTTTATTGCGATAGAAATATTGTTTTTTAGAACCGAGTATTGGAGAAGTTTCAGGGATATCCAAGTGACCTATTCTCACTAGGTTGTTCTCTACTTCTTTTTGTTTGTAGTATAGTTGGTGTTCATAGCCCATATGCTGCCATTTGCAACCGCCACAGACCCCAAAATGTTCACAAATGGGCTCAGTTCTTTTAGGCGATAAGGAATGAAAATGGATGGCTGCCCCTTCAAAATAAGATTTTCTTTTTTTTGTGGTCTGTACATCCACAACATCACCAGGCACTGTATTGGTCATAAAAATAACCCTGCCATCTGGTGCTTTACCCACAGTTTTTCCTTTAGCTCCGGCATCAATCACTTCAACATTTTCAAAGACGACCCTTGTTTTCTTTTTTCGCATTTGACAAAAGTACTAATACCAATTTGATTATAGAACAGGTATCTTTAAAGTAAACAACCATAAAAAAGTTGATTTTTTTTGAACCTTTTTGTTTGATGGGCGTCTTTAAAGTAGAAACCAAGCATGAAAAGCACCGATAAAATATTTGATGGCCTTTTGGTATTGGAATATCAATCTGGAAATAAGCAAGCCTTATCCTTATTGGTGAACAGATATCACCAAAGATTATGTTGGCATTCCTATTGGTACACGCATGATATAAATGTGTCAAAAGATATTGTACAGGATTGTTGGGGCATTATCATCAATAAACTGAACAGGCTTAATGACCCTAACAGTTTTGGAAGCTGGGCAACAAAGATTGTGGCCAGAAAATCATTGGATTTTCTAAAGAATGAAAAACGAAACAAAAAGAAGTTAGAGGGATATTATGAAGTATTCAATAGTAATGACGACGATAATAACAAAGAGGCAGATATCCTTAAACTTCTTGAAACAATACGAATATTACCAAGCAATCAACAAGTAGTATTGAAGCTTTTTTATATAGAAGAGTATTCACTAAAAGAGATGGGCAATATATTGGAAACATCTGTAGGGACAGTAAAATCTAGATTGTTCCATGCAAGGGAAAAATTAAAAACAATTTTAAAAATAAAATAAGATGAAAAAAGATATAGAGAAAATAGATGCCTTGATAAAAGAGGCTTTAAACCAAGAAGAAGCAAAATTTTATGATGAATTAGGGGAACAAAACCTTTTTGAAAAATTGGGAGGTGTGTTTAAAGGAAAACTAGGATGGTTGGCAATTTTAATGAATGTGGTTAGTTTGGCACTTCTTGGATTATTGGTCTATTGTGGAATACAGTTTTTTGATGCTGAAGCAGCTACCAATGAGTTGATACAATGGGGCGCAGGATTCTTTATTTGTTTGATAGCCATAGGTATGATAAAACTGTTTGTTTGGATGCAAATGGACAAGAATGATGTGTTAAGAGAGCTAAAAAGACTAGAGCTTCAAATTTCTGCCCTGTCCCATTGACTTTAAAAAGAATAGATTTTTTCTCCCTATGATTTTGTTAAATATTTAGTAATTTTGCTGTTCTACAAAGGATGATTTCTCTCCCTAAGAAGGAATTGCTAAAGTTTTACTTAAATAATAGAGAATCATGTCAGTTTTAGGAAAAATCACTTCTGAGGATGCCATTGCATTGGAAAATAAATATGGCGCCCACAATTACCATCCGCTACCAGTAGTATTAAATAGGGGAGAAGGTGTATTTGTTTGGGACGTTGAAGGAAAAAAATATTATGACTTTTTATCAGCATATTCAGCCGTAAATCAAGGACATTGCCACCCAAAGATAGTTGGTGCAATGGTGAAGCAAGCACAAAGGTTGACACTTACTTCCAGAGCATTTTATAATGATGTACTTGGAACGTATGAAAAATATGTCACAGAGATTTTTGGTTTTGATAAGTTGTTGCCCATGAATACTGGTGCAGAGGCGGTTGAAACGGCTTTGAAAATATGTAGAAAATGGGCCTATGAGAAAAAAGGAATTGCAGAGAATAAAGCACAGATTATTGTTTGTGAAAACAATTTTCATGGAAGAACCACTACAATTATTTCATTTTCAAATGACTCGGTTGCTCGTAAGAATTTTGGACCTTTTACAGATGGGTTTATAAAGATTGAGTATGATAATTTAAGTGCTTTGGAAGAAGTTTTGAAGAGCACGGCGAATATTGCTGGTTTTCTTGTAGAACCAATTCAAGGAGAGGCAGGGGTTTATGTACCTACAGAAGGGTATTTAAGTGCTGCGAAAGCGCTTTGTGAGAAATACAATGTTTTGTTCATTGCTGATGAAGTACAAACAGGAATTGCCAGAACAGGAAAAATGCTTGCGGTTGATTATGAAAATGTAAGCCCAGATATTTTAATACTTGGCAAGGCTTTAAGTGGTGGCGCATATCCTGTTTCCGCTGTATTGGCCAATGATACCATTATGGATGTTATTGGTCCCGGAAATCACGGAAGTACCTTTGGAGGCAATCCAGTTGCTGCTGCTGTTGGTATTGCTGCGCTAGAGGTGATAAAAGATGAAAGGTTGGCCGAAAATGCCCATGAATTGGGAGAATTGTTCAGGGAAGAATTGAATAAATTTATTCCCATCTGTGATTTGGTGACCAAAGTGAGGGGGAAAGGTTTGTTAAATGCAATTTTAATCAATGATACTGAGGATAGTGATACTGCTTGGAATATTTGTGTTGCATTAAAAGAGAACGGACTTTTGGCAAAACCCACACATGGCAATATTATTCGTTTTGCACCACCATTGGTCATAAACAGGGAGCAATTATTGGATTGTGTTTCTATTATTACACGAACATTGAAAGCATTTGATAACTAACTTTTCTTAAGCTTATAAAAACAATTAGAAAACAGCTTTACTTTGTAATTGTAGCATCATTTTTTTGGTGTCCAATTTTGCCTCTATGCCTATTGGAAAAGTAAAGTTGTTTTTTACATGGCCAAAGCTCATTCCGTATATTGCTGGAATTTGCAGAGGTTTTATCCTGTCCATAATAACTTCTTTAAGTGTAAAAGAATTTGGCTTTTTAGGCTTGTCACAACCTTTGCAAACTCCAAAGATAATTCCAGAAGCCTTACTGAATGTTTTTCCTTCAATCAATTGGGTCAACATTCTATCAATACGATAAGGGGCTTCTTCAACATCTTCTATACAAACAATGGTATTTGTAAAATCAATTTCATGTGCAGTACCTATTAAGGCGTTTATTAAGGTTAAGCTTCCACCTGCAAGTTTTCCAATAGCTTCTCCTGGGGTAATTGTATATCTTTCAAATTCAGGACTGGTTAGAAGTTCACCATCATTTAAATCGGCATTTTTGATGACCAACTTTTTTTTTGGTTTTATAACTACTTTTTTTAGTTGAGAAATTGAATAGGGGTCATCTATGGTGCTCCCAACAGGGCCATGAAAAGTAACTAATCCAGTTTCTTTATAAATACCATTTAACAGGGCGGTGATATCACTAAAGCCTATAAAAACTTTAGGATTCTGTACAATGTTTTCATAATCTATCAATTGCATTATCCTAGTGCATCCATACCCTCCACGGGTACATAATATTCCATCTATATTTGGATTGGAAAACATTTCGTTTAGATCATCTGCGCGTTCTTGGTCAGTATTGCTAAAATAACCTTGATTCCCTATGATGCGTTCTGTATGGTAAGGAACAAACCCCATATCTTTCAATGTTTTTTCAGCTTTTTCCAAAACTTCTAGACTTACAGCATATCCAGGAGCTATGAGACCAATGGTGTCTCCCTTTTTTAATCGTTTGGGAAGTACTGTTGAATTATTGGCTTTAGGGGCTTGTTGAGCAAACAGATTGTTTGGAAGCATACTGGCAGCTGAGAATCCTATAGTAGTGGTAATGAATTTTCTTCTTTTTAGCATGTTAAATTTTGACTATCATAAATATTTAAATTTGGTTTAACCCAAATTTACGTTAACTTAAAAGTATAATAGTTTGTAAAATAGTGATTACAAATAAAAAAACCTCAGAATATCTCCGAGGTTTTAATTGTCATATGTATTTTTGTATTAAGGAGTAGGAACAGCTTGTCCGCTATTATTTTTTACTCTTCTTAGCTGTCTTTGAATTTTTTTAATGGCAGATTCAATGGATTTTTCAGGTTCTATAATGTTGTATTCTCCCCAGAAATCCGGGTCAGAGAAACCAATTGCTTCATCACTGATAATAACAGATGATTTAAGTCTGTCTTTATATTTTGGAATATCGCCTGTGATATTTTTTTTCCAGTCTGTTACTGCCATTTCTGCCGTCAAAGTATAGACAGAATTAAATAATTTGTTGTCCCAGTTTATTTTAAATTCTAGTAGAATATTACTGTAACCATAATACCATCTTCCATTTTTCTCTCTGTAATTTACCCTATATGCCATTTCTGTCGGGTAAACCTTGGCATTTTTAGGTTTTCTACGAACAAATAAACGAGCAGCTTTTTCTTTGCTGGTAATGTTCAATGAATATACAGCACTGGTCAGTATTTTCTTTTCGGCATCTATATATAGTTTGCCCATATATAGAAGCTCAGTAATATGCGGTTTTTGTTTAAAAGATATTACATATATAAGTTTATCATTAATTCTTGTAGAGTGGTCATACGTAAATGTATAATCAGAAATAGCCTCTGGTGAAAAAATGTATTCAGGATACTTCATGATATCTGTAAACAGGGTATTAAACGGTCCACCTTGTAATTTTAAGGCTAAAGTATCCAACTTACTATAATCTGTGCTTTTTCTAACTTTATACAACTGTAAGGCATCCCTACAGTTAGATGTATACGGTGCTTTATATATATTTACTACTGCTTCTGAAAGTGAAACATTCTTTCTGCGTTTCTTAATGGTCTCTCTATAAAAAGCAGTCATCAATGTTGGGTCATTAAAGTAATTTTCTCCTTTTTTCGCAAGTGTTTGATCTACTAGATTTCTTGCATTACGTGGAATGCTTATATCAACTTCAGATAATTCTGTTACAGATACAACCAACATAATAATATTTTTCTCTTTTTTTAATTGTGCCACAGGTATCAATTTTGAGCTATAACCTAAAAATGAAATCAATACATTGCCATCAATAAGATTTTTAGGGATTTTCAATAAAAATTCTCCTTCAGTATTAGAAATAGTACTAATATTAGTGCCATCTAGGCTTATTGTGGCAAAAACCAATGGCTTTTTGGTTTGACTGTCAACTATTTCACCTTTGTATTGGTTATATGTAATATCTTGCTCATTTTGAAAAAATGAAGATGCCTGTAAAGTTCCGTTTGCCCCAACCAATAACAACAGCATTGTTATCACTGTTAGGATTTTTTGATTTAAATTATTCTTTTTCTTCAACATAACTTGATGTATTTAAAAAAATGGTTTTTGCTAAAATTGATTCAGTATAAGTTAGTGATTTTTAGCATGATATGTATTGTGTTTTCATAAATTTAACTTTTATGATTCACATTGTTGGTTCAAAATAGAAACAAAACCATTCAAGTTGGTTTCTTGCAAATTAAGAAGTTGTAGATTTTCTAAATTTCATAATGCTATTTGTGGTTATACAGAAATAGAAACTCCATTTCCTATAGCATTCTTATCATTGTCCAGATAAAAATCTATTCTCCCCAAATTTATTCCATAGCACCCAACTTGATTAACAAGTACATTATTCCCCCTTTTATTTTTCTTAATTGTAGGTTTGTCCAAGAATGTATGTGTATGTCCGCCAATGATTAAATTGGTGTGTTCTGTTTTAGAAGCTAAATCTAAATCATGGGGCCTATTCGTGTTTTCATATGCATACCCCAAGTGAGAAAGACATATTACCAGATCACATTTCTCCTCTATTTTTAGTTTTTGTTCTATATCTGTAGCAATTTCATACGGATTTAAATACTTGGTTTCTTTATACAATCTTTTAATGACTAAACCATCAAGAGCAATTCCCAAACCATAAACGCCAATTTTTATATCATTTATAAAATAGGTTTTGTATGGTTTTACATAGCCGTCTAAAACTGTATTAGAAAAATCATAATTTGCAGAAAGTATTTCAAATTTAGCATGTGGTAATTGTGCAAGAAGCCCCCCAATACCATTGTCAAAATCATGGTTTCCTATGGTAGCTGCATCATATTTTAGCATACTCATAAGTTTAAACTCCAGTTCGCCACCATAAAAATTAAAATATGGGGTGCCTTGGAATATATCACCAGCATCAAAGAGTAGCGTATAAGGGTTTTCTTTTCTAATTTGTTCCACCAAACTTGCTCTGCGAGCCAAACCACCTAAATTTGGATATTGGGAGTGGTCACTGGGAAACACATCAATATGGCTATGTACATCATTGGTGTGCAGTATGGTAATGTGTTTTTTTGTAGCTGTATCGCAAGAGTTGAGAGAAAGCCCACCTAGCCCTACAAATGCTGAAGAGGCTGTTGTTTGTGCTAAAAATTTTCTTCGGTTCATTATTGTAATTTAATAAATCTACTATCTATCACTGGATCAATTGTGTCTACTTTTTTAAAGTAATCAATCATGGCATTACGTATCATATAATCTACTTCTGTAACACTTAGATTATTCTTAAAGAAATTCATTTTATCACCACCATTTAATAAATAACTAGATGTAGCTATAAAATAGGAGCTTTCTTCATCAAAAGGTTTCCCTTTGATATTTACAGATTGTAAGTTATTGTTGCTATTCAATATTATTTGGAGTCCAGCAATAGGGTGTGGACGACCAGAATTAATTAAAAAAGAAACTAGCTCCCTTACAGATTTACCGTTTAATTCTACAATAACAATAGCATTTTCAAAGGGCATAATTTGGTAAGCTGTACGTGCAGTAACTTTTCCTTTAGATATTATTGAACGAATTCCGCCATAATTTAAAAGAACAAAGTCTATTTCTCTATCAGTTCTTGATTTAAAAATTGGATTGGCTTCTGAAAGAACAATATCAGCCATAAGATTCCCAGCTGTTGTGTTGTATTCACCAACATTTTTTGTAATCATTCTAGGGGCATAAGCCAAAGTACTGTCCAAAATTTCATTTATTCTATTTCGGTAGGGTGCAACAAAACTGTTTATAGAATCTATACTTTTGATAGAATCATTTATTATAAGTAGCTTACTATCAATATTTGCTAAGGTATAATTCTTCTTTTTGCAAGAAAGGAGTGATACAAAAGTTACAAATACAACAAAATGTTTAATTTTTAAATTCATTATAGTTATTATCTTAGCTCTATAATTATAAGGATATTTTTACATTTGTAAAAATGTGAAGAAATAAATGTTTATAAAGGTTCTTAAGGATAAATTTAAGGTTAAATCTGGTTTAAAACACCTAAAGGAAGAACTTAAAAAAGTTTCCCCAACGATTAACCGAAAGAAAGGAATATCTTCTGTGGGTTGCATAGTGGATTTAGATCAGTTTAACAATGCTGATGTTTTTTATGAATTATTGGAAGAGTTTTCTTTACGTCCAAACGCTGTTAAGATAATTGGATATAAAAGTTTTTACGATAAAAACTCACCATATTCCACTCCGGTTTTCTCTGATAAGGATTTGGGTTGGAATGGAGCTGTAGAGAACAGTTATGCATTGGAATTCTTAAATAGAGAGTATGATTTATTGATAAATTATTACACTCAAGAGAGTTTGTTAATGCAGTTAATGACATTAAAAGCTAAAGCTAGGATAAAAGTGGGTTTTGGTGAAGTAGATGAAAATTTAAACGATTTAATTTTAAATGTTCCCATCAAGGATTTTAAAATGTTTAAAAAAGAGCTTAAAAAATATTTAGTTGTACTAAAGGAAATTAAATAATGAATCAGTTGCATGGTACAGGGGTAGCCTTGGTTACACCATTTAAAGAAGATTTTTCAGTTGATGTAGTCGCGTTGACTAAAATTGTAGAGTTCAATATAGCTGGGGGTGTAGACTATTTAGTAGTCTTGGGAACTACAGGAGAATCTGCCACACTAACCAAAATGGAAAAACAGGTGGTTATTGATACTGTAGTATCTACCAATGCAGGTAGGTTGCCATTGGTATTGGGTATTGGTGACAATAATACAGCAGCAGTTGTCAATGAATTACAGTATTGGAATCTAGATGATTTTGATGCCATACTATCAGTGTCCCCATATTATAACAAGCCTACTCAAGAAGGTATATATCAGCATTTTAAGGCAATAGCATTAGCTTCTCCAAAACCAATTTTGTTATACAATGTTCCTAGTAGAACAGGAAGTAATATGTTACCAGATACAGTTTTAAGATTGGCCAATGATTTTGAAAACATTGTAGCTATAAAGGAAGCTTCAGGCGATATGGCCCAAGTCATGAAAATTATTAAAAGAAAGCCAGGAAATTTCATGGTTATTTCTGGGGATGATTATACAGCTCTGCCTACTATTTTGGCAGGAGGAGTAGGAGTCATTTCTGTTTTAGGGCAAGGGATTCCATATGAGTTTTCTAAAATGATACGTCTTGGTTTACAAAGAGAGGTAAATGAAGCTTATAGATTACATTATTCATTACAAGATGGAATGGAACTTATTTTTAAAGAAGGAAACCCTGCAGGGATTAAGACCATATATGAAATCTTAGAGTTGTCTGGGGCAGCAGTTAGGTTACCTTTAATTGAAGCCACTCGTGATTTAAAAAAAGAGATTTCTGAATTTCTAAGAATAACCTCAAAAGTTCATGTGTAACCTTTTAAATAATCTATTTTTAAGTTAAAGCTTAGCCAAAAAAGTTGTTGAAAGGAATTAGCGGACTTATTTTAGCATTATAAAATGTTTTTTAAATCCGTTGATTATCCGTAATTTTGCAAAATGTTTTTGAAAATGAGACAACTACTTTCTATTTTATTCTTTTTGGCAGTATTATCATCATGTAGTGAGTATCAGAAAGTGCTCAAAAATGAAGGTGTAAAGGCCAAGTATGATATGGCCGAGAATTTCTATAATGAAGGAGATTATAAAAGAGCAAACAGGCTTTTTGAACAAATTGCACCTAAATATGTAGGGAAACCACAGGGAGAACGTGTTATGTTCTTTTTTGCTGATTCCTATTTTAAGGAAAATGATTTTTATTTATCGGGGTATCAATTTGAACGTTTTGTGAAATCATATCCTAAAAGCGATAAAGTTCAGGAAGCTACATTTCTTGGAGCTAAAAGTTATTTTGAATTATCTCCCAGGTATTCTTTAGATCAAACAGACACAAATAAGGCATTGATTAAACTTCAAAATTTCATTAATACCTATCCAGATTCTGAATATTTAGAAGAAGCCAATGCAATGGCAAAAGAATTGACAACCAAGAAAGAGAAAAAAGCTTTTGAAATTGGAAAACAATTTGCCAAATTAGGAGAGTTTTATACTTTGAATTATAATGTTTCCGCCATTGCAGCGTTAGATAATTTTATTTCAGATTATCCAGGTTCAGTATATAGGGAAGATGCTTTATATCAAATAATAAAGGCATCGACCAATTTGGCATTGAACAGTACAGAGAGCAAAAAACAAGAACGATTGCAGGATGCCCAAGAGGCATACAGTAATTTAAGAAAATATTTTCCGGAGACAAAGTATCAAAAACAAGTAGATAACTTGATGGGAAAAATTGAAAGACAATTACAAGATTATTCTAAATAAAAATCTTCACAAAGATGAACATGAACGATTTAAAAAATTCAAAAGCTGCTGTTTCTACAACAACCATTAATAAAAATGTGTTTGATGCACCAACAGATAATATTTATGAGGCTATCTCCATAACAGCTAAAAGAGCAGTACAAATAAACTCTGAAATTAAAAAAGAATTATTAGAAAAGCTTGAGGAGTTTGCAACTTACAGTGATAGCTTGGAAGAGGTTTTTGAAAACAAAGAACAAATAGAAGTTTCCAAATTCTACGAAAAATTGCCAAAGCCACATGCATTGGCTGTAGAAGAATGGTTAAATGATAAAATTTATTATAGGAATATAGATAAAGACAAAGACATTTAGATTATGTTGGGCGGTAAAAATATCCTTTTAGGAATAACAGGGGGTATTGCGGCCTATAAAACAACATTTCTTGTACGATTATTGATTAAAGCTGGCGCCAATGTTAAAGTAATTTTAACGGATAGTGCCAGCTCTTTTGTTTCTCCACTTACACTTTCAACACTTTCTAAAAACCCAGTTCTTTCATCTTTTGTAAAAGAAGAAGATGGTAGTGTTTCATGGAACAATCATGTTGAACTAGGTCTTTGGGCAGATTTAATGATTATTGCACCTGCCACGGCCAATACCTTGTCCAAAATGGCAAATGGCACTTGTGATAATTTGTTGTTAGCCACATACCTTTCTGCAAAATGCCCTGTTTTCTTTGCACCTGCCATGGATTTGGATATGTATAGGCATAAGTCCACCAAATTATCTTTTGATAAGTTATCTTCTTATGGAAACATAATGATACCTGCAACATCTGGTGAATTAGCAAGCGGTCTTCATGGTGAAGGTAGAATGGCAGAACCTGAAGATATTGTTACTTTTATTCAGACATATTTATCCAAGGGGCTTCCTTTAAGTGGGAGAAAAGTATTGATTACTGCTGGCCCAACCTATGAAGCAATAGATCCTGTACGCTTTATTGGCAATCATTCTTCTGGTCTTATGGGATATGAACTTGCTAAAGCTGCTGCCAATATGGGGGCAACCGTTGTTTTGGTCTTAGGCCCATCCCATTTATACATACAACATCATTCAATTAAGGTGATAAAAGTGGTTTCTGCTGATGAAATGTACAATGCGGTACATGAACATTATAAAGACACGGATATTGCTATTGCTGCTGCTGCTGTGGCTGATTACAGGCCAGAACAAGTAGCAAATCAAAAAATTAAGAAGAAGGAGAATCAGTTGACCATAGATTTGGTAAAGAATAAAGATATTTTGTTTTCTATGGGAGAACAGAAAAAAAATCAATTTTTAGTGGGATTTGCTTTAGAAACTGAAAATGAGATTGATAATGCAATGGGTAAGCTTAAAAAAAAGAATTTAGATGCCATTGTCCTTAACTCTTTGAATGATTCTGGTGCTGGTTTTGGAAAACAGACAAACAAAATATCCTTCATTGATAAGAATTTTGATATAAAGACGTTTGAATTAAAGACCAAGGCAGAAGTTGCTTTGGATATAATGAACGAAATTATTGCCAGAATCCATGCGTAATTTTATAATAGCAGTTATTTGTTTTACATTTTCACTTCATCTTGGGGCTCAAGAGTTGAACGCCACAATCACGATTAATTCTGATCAAGTAGGACAAACCAATCAACAAGTATTTAGAACGTTGGAACGTTCTCTAAATGATCTTGTAAATAGAACAAGGTGGACCAATAAGGTTTATAAAGAGAACGAGAGAATCAATGCTAGAATGTTCATTACGGTGACCGAGTATGAATCTGACAGGTTCAAGGCCAATATACAAATACAGTCATCCAGACCCGTTTTTAATACATCCTATGAAACTCCGGTTTTTAATTATAAGGATAATGCATTAGATTTCCAGTATATAGAATTCCAACCTCTAACATTTAATGAAAATGTGTTTGATTCTAACTTAGTAGGAGTAATATCCTATTATGTATACATAATATTAGGATTGGATGAAGATACTTTTGCTTTGGAAGGCGGGAGTGAATTTTACAGAAAGGCCCAAAGTATTGTTGCCCAGGCGCAAGGGACCAATTTTTCTGGATGGAAACAGACTACAGGAGAAAGAACCCGGTATGAATTGGTGGATAATTTACTCTCTAATACATTTAGGGAATACAGAATAGCCATGTACAATTACCATAGAAAGGGATTGGATATTTTGGCAGACAATAATAGTACGGGAAAACAGATTATTTCAGGAAGCATGCGTTTATTTGAAACTTTGATAAGCAGGCGTCCCAATGCATTTTTGATTCAAACATTTTTTGATGCCAAGTCAGAAGAAATTCAAAACATATTTTCTGATGGTCCCAAAGTGGATATTGTTAAGCTAAAAGAGACCTTGAACAAGATTGCCCCTTTTTATTCCAGTACATGGAATGAAATAAAATATTGACACCATTTTTTTCCACTGTAGAATAAATTATCTTTACAGCAATAATTCTATATATTGCTATCTAACCTATCCATAAAGAACTACGCGCTAATAGACCATTTAAACATTGAGTTTACCAATGGTTTTACTGTAATTACAGGCGAAACAGGTGCGGGAAAATCCATTTTGCTCGGTGGTCTGTCCTTGGTATTGGGAAAAAGAGCAGATTTATCGTCTTTGAGGGAGAAAGAAAAGAAGTGTATCATTGAGGCTGAGTTTGAAGTTGGTAAATATGGGCTTCAATCATTTTTTAATGCCAATGACCTAGATTATGAAACGTTGGCCATCATAAGGCGAGAAATACTGCCCAGTGGTAAATCCAGAGCTTTTATTAACGACTCCCCGGTTACGTTGGATATTTTGACCCAATTGGGGAAAAGATTGATAGATGTGCATTCCCAACATCAAACATTACAGCTTACGGACAATGATTTTCAATTAAAGGTTATTGATGCTCTGGCCGATAACAGCTCGTTTTTGGTTGATTATCAAAAGAGATTAAAAATATATCACGCAACCTTTAAAGATTTAGCCCAGTTAAAAGATTTTCAAGAGAATGCTACCAAGGAACAGGATTATAACAGTTTTCTGTTGAAAGAGTTGGAAAGCGTTACATTAAAAGAAGGTATACAAGAAGAACTGGAAGAGCAGTATGAGCAGTTGAACAATGTTGAGGTCATTTTGGAAGAACTCTCTAAAGGAAATCAACTTTTAAATGATGAACAAGTTGGTGTTATTGGTTTATTGACTCAATTAAAACAAGTATCCAGTAAATTGACTTCTTACGGAAATCAATTTACTTCCTTGAATGAAAGAATACAATCCATTTTTATAGAATTGGATGATGTCTCCATTGAAATTGTAAGTCTTCAAGAAAACGTGGAAGCCAATCCTAAGCTATTGGAAGAAGTAAACGGAAAACTACAATTACTGTATGATTTGCAGAAAAAGCACCACGTACAAACTATGGAGGAATTGGTTGGTATAAGGGAAGAACTATCAGTTAAAGTTTCAGCTACAGAAAATGTGGAACGGGATATTCTGGAAAAAGAGAAGGAATTACAAGAACAGGAAACTAAACTTGATGAAATTTCTCTTGTTATGAGAAATAGAAGAAATAAGGTGATTCCATTATTGGAAAAACAATTGATAGCTTCCTTAACCTCTTTGGGAATGCCAAATGCCTCTTTTAAAATTGAGGTAACTCCTTCAATAAGCTTTAAAAGTAGCGGTAAGGATGACCTAACGTTTCTTTTCTCTGCCAATAAAGGAGCAGATTATGGAGCGTTGAAAAAAGTGGCGTCAGGAGGAGAAATGTCAAGAATAATGTTGACCATAAAGTCCATTTTAACCAAATATGAGCAGCTACCCACCATAATGTTTGATGAAATAGATACAGGGGTTTCAGGAGAAATATCCAACCGAATGGGAGATATTATGGAAGAAATGAGCAGTACAATGCAGGTTTTTTCAATAACACATTTACCACAAGTTGCATCCAAAGGACATCATCATTTTATGGTATATAAAGAAGATATTGGCCAACAGACCCATACAAAAATTAAAAAACTGACACTTGAAGAGAGGGTAGTGGAGTTAGCAGAAATGTTGGGAGGAAAGACTTTATCTGATTCCGCCATTGCCCATGCAAAACAATTATTGAATTAACTAATTTTAAATATCTTTGCCCACAATTAAAAACTAAGAGAACCAACATGGCTTATAATCTATTAAAAGGTAAAAGAGGAATAATTTTTGGAGCTTTGGATGAGAATTCAATTGCTTGGAAAACAGCGGAACGCGTTCATGAAGAAGGAGGTACGTTTGTATTGACCAACGCGCCAATAGCCATGAGAATGGGGCAAATAAATATTTTGGCAGAGAAGACAGGGTCAAAAATTATACCCGCAGATGCTACCAATGAAGAGGATTTGAACAACTTGGTGACCAAATCTGTGGAAATCCTTGGAGGGAAATTAGATTTTGTTTTGCACTCAATAGGAATGTCCGTGAATGTACGTAAAGGAAGATCCTATACCAATGAGAAATATGATTTTACAGCAAAAGGATGGGATGTTTCCGCATTGTCCTTTCATAAAGTACTGCAGAGTTTGTACAAAGAGGATGCAATGAATGAGTGGGGAAGTATTGTTGCCTTAACGTATATGGCGGCACAAAGAGTATTTCCAGATTATAATGATATGGCAGATAACAAAGCGTATTTAGAATCTGTTGCTAGAAGTTTTGGATACTTTTATGGAAAAGAAAAAAAGGTAAGAGTGAACACAATTTCTCAATCACCAACACCAACAACGGCAGGTCAAGGAGTTAAAGGTTTTGGAGGCTTTATTAATTATGCCGAGAAAATGTCTCCATTAGGAAATGCAACAGCTGCAGATTGTGCAGATTATACTATAAGTTTATTTTCTGATTTGACCAAAAAAGTAACTATGCAGAATCTGTTCCATGATGGTGGTTTTTCCAATACAGGGGTGAGTCATGAGGTAATTGAGAAATTCTCATAAATTTATATTTCTATAAAGAGAGCCATCCCATTTGTGTGGATGGCTTTTGTTTTTTACATTGATAAGTAATGGATATGTATTACTCCTTTATTATTCCTGTTTACAATAGACCTGATGAAATCAAGGAGCTAATGGAAAGCCTTTTATCTCAAAACTATACATTAGATTATGAGATTGTAATAGTTGAGGATGGTTCTACAATGTCTTCAGAAAATGTAGTGGAAGAGTTCAAAGAAAAACTCTCGATTAGGTATTTACAAAAGAAAAATACAGGCCCTGGAGATTCAAGAAACTATGGAATGAGAAATGCCAAGGGCAATTACTTTATTGTATTGGATTCTGATTGTATTTTACCTCCTAATTATTTAAATGCTGTAAACGATTCTTTGCAAAAGGATTTTGTACACTGTTTTGGTGGTCCAGATGCTGCCCATGATTCTTTTAGCACAGTGCAGAAGGCTATAAACTATGCTATGACGTCTTTTTTTACTACGGGTGGTATTAGAGGAAATAAGAATTCAGTAAACAAGTTTCAGCCCCGGAGTTTTAATATGGGGATATCCAAAGAAGCATTTACGGCTACAAATGGGTATGGAAATATTCATCCAGGAGAAGACCCTGACCTTACCATTAGAATATGGAATAAGGGGTATGACACCAAATTAATCCCTGAAGCTTATGTATATCATAAGAGGAGAATAGATTGGAACAAATTCTTTATACAAGTGAATAAGTTTGGCATGGTACGTCCCATACTCAATAAATGGCATGTAGGCACTGCAAAAATAACCTATTGGTTTCCCACACTTTTTTGTATTGGATTATTGCTATCGGTAGGATTGTTATTTTTAGGGACTAATTGGCCAATCTATCTTTATGGCGTATACTTTATTGTTGTTTTTATAGATGCTTTATTTAAAAACAAGAACTTCATAGTTGCTTTATTGTCAATTGTTGCTGTGCTTATTCAATTTTCAGGATATGGCTACGGTTTTTTTAAATCAACAATCTTGACTAATTTTAGCAATAAGAAACCTCAGGAGTTATTTCCTAAACTGTTTTTTAAAACCTACTAAGTGATAAAGAAGCTTAAGAATAGTCTTAGTAAAAGAAAAGTGAAGATTTTTCTAGTGTTCTTATTATGCTCTAGTTTGGCTTGGCTGTTAAGTAATCTATCGGAATCTTATATTAGTAGTACTACATTTAATTTAGGGTTTGAAGAAGTACCGGACAGCCTATTGTTAACCAATGTTTCTAAAAATAAAATTGATGTAAAACTTAGGGCCAGTGGCTTTCAGTTTTTAAGTTATGGATTTAGCAGGAAAAGGATAACCATAGACCTATCATCCATTGAAAATATAAACTCTAAGTATTTTGTGCCCCAAAGGGTGTATAAAAGGCAAATAGATAAGCAATTGTCAAATTCTATAGAATTAATGGATTTAGACAATGATACTATTTTCTTTGATTTTTTTAAGGTGTATTCTAAAGAAGTTCCCGTGGTTTCTGCGATTGATCTCACTTTGGCACAAAACCATTTGTTGGAAGGTGAATTGATTATAAAACCAAATAAAGTAACTATTAAAGGGCCAAAAAACGAAATAGATAGTATTACAAGTGTTAGAACATCAACGATAGTGTTATCAGAATTAACCTCAGATTTCTCCCAGAATGTAGTACTTATTAAACCGCCTGCAATTTTAAATACAGAGTTTTTAATTAAAACAGTGACAATTTCAGGTATTGTATCCAAGTTTTCAGAAAAAATTATAGACGTTCCAGTCGAGGTAATCAACCTTCCTGAGGGAATGGAAATACAAACATTTCCCAACATCGTTTCTATTTTATGTAAAGCAAAATTGAATGAACTAAAAGGATTAACTGTATCAGATTTTTCACTTGTAGTAGATTATAATTCAAATAAAGACAGAACAACCAACATTTTGCCATTGCAATTAATGAAAAAACCAGAAAAAGTACATAGCGCACTTCCAATGAAAACTCAAGTGGAATATATTTTAAGAAAAAAATAATGGTTGTAGGACTTACAGGAGGTATTGGGAGTGGAAAAACTGTTGTGGCAAAAATGTTCAAGGCTTTAGACGTGCCAGTATATAATTCTGATAAAGAAGCCAAACGATTGATGAAATCATCCAAAAAAGTTAGAAAATCGATAATCAAACTTTTAGGAAAAAATGCTTATAATGGCAAAAAACTAAACAAAACCTATATTTCTAACAGTATTTTCACCAATAAAGACTTACTGAAAAAAATAAATAGTATTGTTCATCCTGCAGTAAAAAATCATTTTTCTGCATGGGTAAAAAAACAAAATGCGCCATATGTGATTCAGGAAACGGCCATTATATTTGAGAATTCATCAGAAAAAAATTACGATAAAATCATATTGGTGGTAGCGCCAAAAGAAACACGTTTGGAAAGGGTTGTGAGTAGGGACGGGGTCTCCAAGAAGAAAGTAATAGAAAGAATGAACAACCAATGGGATGATAGCATAAAAGCAAAAAAGTCTGACTATGTTATTGAGAACATCCATTTAAAAGATACAAAATCTGAGGTAATCAGAATCCACAATCAACTACTTGCAGAATAGATTAATCCAGTAATTTTAACATAATTGTTAAGGTTTGGTTAAACATTTAAGCTGCAAGATGTTAAATTTATAATTTTACACAAAATGAAGAAGAAGTTATTTATACTTCTAGTAATCTTAATGAGCCTTTCCCTTATAGGAATAATCTTTGTACAAGGGTATTGGATTTCGAGGTCAGTAGAGGATAGAGAAGAGCAATTTTCCAACACAGTAGCCGAAGTATTAAGTAGGGTAACTGATAAGATAGAAGAGAAGGAAAGAAGTGATTATTTTGAAAGGTACAATAGGATAATAGATAGTGTTGGTGAAGAACCCCAAAGCTCTCACCTTAGTAGCTTGGTCTTTGTTAATAGAGATGATAATTCTAATGAAATTCTTTTTTATCAACATGGAATTTTAGAAGAAGATTATAATATAGCATCTACGTTCTTTGATAACGGTATTGGAATGGATACCAACAATATTAAAAACTATACCAGTAGAAGAACCACTACGGTTTTTAAGGAGGAATATGGTTTGGATGGAAAACAATACAAACTTACACCTGTTCAAAAATTAGAAAAAATTGGTGGACTGTCTAAAATGGAAAAAGCTGTGTTTGATGATGTTTTTGGAGAGCTTGCTAAAACGGTACCTGTTCATAAAAGGGTTACCAAACAAGAAATAGAACTTCTAATAAGTAGAGAGTTAAAAAACCGGAGAATAAATATAGATTATGAATACGGGGTCTATAGTAAAGGTTTACCGACAAAGTTGAGGTCCAAAAAATTTAAATTTTCAGAAACCACTATTCACAGGTCACCTATATTTAAGGATAGTGAAGGAAATACAAATTTTTCCCTATTACTTAATTTTCCTGATAAAGAGAATTTTTTATTTAAGTCAATTATGGGAATGGCAACTTTATCGTTTTTGTTCACTTTGGTTATTATAATTGCTTATACAAGTGCAATTTATCAATTGATAAAGCAAAAAAAGATTTCTGAAATAAAAACGGATTTCATAAATAATATGACACATGAGTTTAAAACGCCCATAGCCACTATTAACTTAGCTGTAGAAGCCATTAAGAATCCTAAGGTAATAGGAGATAAAGATAAAATAAATCGTTATCTTAAAATGATAAAGGAAGAAAATAAACGAATGCACGCCCAAGTAGAAAACGTGTTGCGAATATCCCAGTTGGAGAAAAAACAGTTGGATATTAGTAAGGAAAAGGTAGATATGCACGACATTATAAATGATGCTATCGTCCATATAGAACTAATAGTTGCTGATAAGGGAGGTTATATAAAAGGGCATTTAGATGCTGATACAACAGAAGTGTTGGGGAATGAAATGCATTTAACAAATGTCATTGTCAATATTTTGGACAATGCTGTAAAATACTCCACAGAAGCTCCTAAAATAGATGTGTTTACGGAGTTGGTAAGGAACAATATTGTAATAAAAATACAAGACCAAGGTGCTGGGATGAGTAAAGCAGTGCTAAAAAGAGTCTTTGAAAAATTCTACCGCGAACATACGGGGAACATACATAATGTAAAAGGGCATGGTTTAGGTCTTGCCTATGTAAAACAAATAATAGATGATCACCAAGGTGATGTTTATGCAGAAAGTGAAAAAGGAAAAGGAAGCACTTTTTATATAAAATTGCCTTTAATATAAAAAATATGGAAACAATAAATAAGAAAATTCTTTTAGTTGAAGATGATCCAAATTTTGGAATTGTTCTAAAGGACTATTTGTCCATGAACGATTTTGATGTAGTTCTTGCCAAAAATGGAATGGAAGGTTTTGAAAAATTCAAGAAAGACAACTATGATGTATGTATTTTGGATGTAATGATGCCTTATAAAGATGGTTTTACTTTGGCAAGGGAAATAAGGGATAAGAATGAGAATGTTCCTATTATTTTCTTGACGGCAAAAACCATGAAGGAGGATATCTTAAAAGGATATAAAGCAGGGGCTGATGATTATTTGAACAAACCTTTTGATTCTGAAGTATTGTTGATGAAGCTTAGGGCCATTATACAAAGAAAAGCTTCTAATTCATTGGCTGATAGTAAACAATTTGAATTTACCATTGGTAATTTTCATTTGAATTCTAAACTAAGATTTTTAAAATACAAGGAAGAAGAATCCATTAAATTATCTCCCAAAGAGAATGAGCTATTGCGTTTATTGGCTTTGCACGAGAATGATTTGATGCCTAGAGAGTTGGCATTGACTAAAATATGGAGAGATGATAATTATTTTACATCCAGAAGTATGGACGTATATATTGCCAAACTGCGTAAATACCTTAAAAAGGATGATGTAGTAGAAATACTTAACATTCATGGAGAAGGTTTCCGTTTGGTGGTCAAGAAAGATCCAAATGTAATCGAATAGAAAAAAATAGTTGTTTAAAATAAAAGGAGCCGTATGTCAATAACATACGGCTCTTTTTATTATGATTAATTTTATTAAAAAATGTTAGAGTTGCTTCAGTATTTCTTTAACCATTAACTCAGGAGATTTGGTTATCCCCACAGTTATGGCACTTTTTGGGGGTTCTAATGTATTAAATTGGGATTGTAATAAAGAACTGGGCATATAATGATCTTTCCTTTTTCCTATTCTTTCAGATATTTCCTCAAATGTTCCATTGAGGTGAACCCAAACTACTCTGTTTTTAATTTTATTGGACAATAAACTCCTATAGTGTTCCTTTAAAGATGAGCAGGCAATAATAGCGCCATCCGCATGTTCAATGGCTAACTCATTCAATCTTACCAACCAGTCATAGCGGTCGTCGTCATTCAAGGCATTGCCAGCTTCCATTTTTTTTACATTTACTTCTGGGTGAAAATCATCCCCATCATAAAAGGGAATGCTTAATTTTTCTGATAACAATGCTCCAATAGTGGTTTTCCCACACCCAGAAACACCCATAATGAAAAAAATATTTTTTTTGGTTTGGGCCATATAATTTATTGTTTTTTTATTTCTTTTAGCACATCCTCAATCTTATAATCATAATTAACCCAAAGGATATTTTGGTTCTTTTTAAACCATGTTCCTTGCCTTTTGGCAAATCTCCTTGTATTTTTTTTAATTTCTGAAATAGCGAAATCTAAAGTCCATTCCCCATCAAAAAATTTGAACAGTTCTTTATACCCAACAGTTTGTAACGCATTCAAATTTTTATGAACTATCAATGATTCAGCTTCTTTCAATAAACCGGCTTCCATCATAATGTCCACTCTTTTGTTTATCCTGTCATAGATAAGTTCTCGTTCAGCTGCTATCCCTATGGTCACTGTTTTAAATGTTCTTGTAGTATTTTTTTTATTGAGGAAAGATGAATATGATTTTCCAGATCCAATACAAACCTCTAAAGCCCTTATCACTCGTTGAGGGTTCTCTATATCTACAGTAGTGTAATATTTTTTATCTAGCTCTTTCAATTTATCTTGTAAAGGCTCTATCCCTTGATTATTGAATATTTTATTGAGATCTAAACGTATTTTAGGGTCTACGGTCGGGAATTCATCAAACCCATTGGAAACAGCATCAATATATAGACCACTGCCACCAACCATGACTACAATATCAAGCTTTTTAAAAAGCTTTTCCAGTAGTTTAATAGCCTCTTTTTCAAAATCCCCAACAGTATATGGTTCTAAAATACTTTTGTGCTGTATAAAGTGATGTGGGGCATTTCCTAATTCCTCCTTGGATGGTACAGCGGTACCGATGGACATTTCCTTAAAAAACTGTCGGGAATCTGCTGAAATAATTTCAGTATTGTAATGTTGGGCAATTTTAATAGCCAATTTGGTTTTTCCTATACCAGTAGGGCCAATTACAGATATTAAAGTTTTTTTCATTGCAGTTCACTTCCACAGTTATAGCAGTGGGTGGCATCATCTCTGTGCCCTTCAACTGAACAGCTGAGACATGCTTGTGTATTTAAATGTACTTTTTCGTTTTTTCCTTGTTTAGAGAATTCTGCTGTAACTATGCCAGTTGGCACGGCAATAATACCGTAACCCAATATCATCACCATTGTAGCTATGAATTGTCCAAAAGGAGTTTGTGGAGCAATATCACCATAGCCTACAGTAGTCAAGGTTACTATGGCCCAATAAACACTTCGAGGAATGCTTGTAAAACCTGCTGCATCACTTTCTACCCAATACATAATGGTGCCCATGATTACCGAAAGGATGAGCACTGCAAAAATAAAGACTGCTATTTTGGCTTTACTTGCTTTAAGGGCCTTTGTTATATTTGATGCTTCCCCAATAAATTTCACCAATTTAAGAATTCTAAAAATACGTAATAGCCTAAAAGCCCTAACGGCTAGGAGAACTTGTGACCCTACAAAAATGTAAGAGAGGTAAAGAGGTATAGTAGAGATGAAATCTATAATGCCATAAAAGCTAAAAATATATTTAAACGGTTTTTTTATACTTATGATTCTGAAAATATATTCTATAGTAAAGAATATAGTGACAATCCACTCCATAATAAGAAGGCTGGCATGGTATTTTTCATCAATTCCCTTAACGCTTTCCAACATTACCAATATCACACTGATTATGATAAGGATGAAAAGAATGATGTCAAACCATTTTCCTATTGGAGTGTCCGCCTCATAAATAACTTCATGAATTTTTCCTCGCCAACCTATATGTTTCCTTTTGTTTTTCAATTTATGAGTTTAGCTCTAAAATTTTAAGAACTCTTCTTTTTCTAAGATAGGATTCAATAATGTAATTGGTATTGTCATCACCTTCCATATGAGTGATTATGGATTCTAAGATATGAATATTATTTAGTTGATGGTTAAGGTCAAAAAAAACAAGCCCTTTAAAAACTCCATTCTTGATTAAAATGGCACTGCGTTCACCAACTTCTCTTCCTTTGTCAACAATAACAATGTTTTTATTTATAAGACTATATTTAGCTACTGCTTCTAACACTCTTTTGTTATAGGTTTCTACATCTTCCTTTTCTATACAAGCCCCAAAACATTCCCCATCATTGTATTTAGAACAATTGTTTTTTGCTTCTGAAATGCCATTTAGTTTATCGCACAATTGGAATTCTTGACTTATTTTATATAATTGATTTTTTGCCGAAATAATGCTATTAAACCCTGTGATTTTATCGGTCTTACCATTTAATTTTTCTGCTTTTAAAGTTAAATATCCTTTTTCATTAGTTTTATAATAGATGGCGTGGGAAAACAACCTCTGTTTTTTATGTGTATTGTAAATAGGTCGGTTTTTAATTAATTCCTCATTTTCTTTAAGTAGTGCAATGAGTTCATTTCCTGTTTTTTCAAAAGTTATTTTTTTGGTTTCCTTCCTCAGTTTTATTGCTTTTTTTCCATTGTTGGTGAAATGCTGGTTCACTCTTTTTTTGATGTTGTTGCTTTTGCCTAGGAAGATGATTTCACCATCCTTATTGTGCATATAGTAGACCCCGGTTTCTGAAGGTAGTTGTTCCACAATATCCAATTGAGTAGGAGAAAGTTCTCCCAAAGTTTCTTCTTTAATGACACTTCTTATGATGGATTTATCTGAATCTTTGGTAAGCAAGAGCTTAAACAATTTAATAGTGGCAAGTGCGTCTCCATTGGCTCTATGGCGGTCACTGACAGGAATTCCTAGTGAACGCACCAATTTTCCCAAGCTATAGGATTCTGCTTCAGGAATCAACTTTTTTGAAAGATCTACCGTGCAAATGGTTTTACGTTCAAAATTGTAGCCCAAACGACGGTATTCGGTTCTTAGAATCCTATAATCAAACTGTGCATTATGGGCAACTAGCACCGCATCTTGGGTAATTTCTATAATACGCTTAGCTACCTCATGAAATTTAGGTGCCGTGCGGAGCATTTTATTGTTTATGCCAGTGAGTTTAACAACAAAGGGTTGAATATCTTTTTCTGGATTTACAAGACTAATGAACTTGTCCACTACTTTATGACCATCAAATCTATGAATAGCTATTTCAGTTATACCTTCCTCGTTATATTTCCCTCCAGTAGTTTCTATATCTAAAATAACGTACATTAAATCCTATGCATTTGATATTAGTTTGTTTTATAAAGGTAAAGGTATTAGTAGTTTCTTGCACCAAAAATACTACTTCCTATGCGCACCATGGTACTACCTTCTGCAATGGCCATTTTATAATCACCGCTCATACCCATAGAAAGCGTTGAAACACTTGTATCCGAGTTTTTAATCCCTTCAAAAATAGAGTGTAATTTTTTAAATTCTTTTTTAATCTGGTTTTCATTTTGGGTAAATGTAGCCATTCCCATAAGTCCAATAATATTGATGTTCTTTAGTTCTTTATATCCATCAGAATTGAAAATATTTATTAATTCGTTTTCATCCAATCCAAATTTAGTGTCTTCCTCTGCTATATGAATCTGTAAAAGGCAATCAATTGTACGTTCATTTTTTTTTGCCTGTTTGTCAATTTCTTTCAATAACTTAAAACTATCCACTCCATGGATTAAAGAAACATATGCCGCCATATATTTTACTTTGTTTCGCTGTACATGCCCAATCATATGCCATTGAATATCCCTTGGGAGTTCTTCCCATTTTTGGGTCATCTCCTGAATTTTATTTTCGCCAAAAACCCGTTGACCAGCTTTATAAGCTTCCAAAATGGCAGCATTGGGTTTAGTTTTGGAAACCGCAACTAGGGTAACATACCTGGGGAGTGAGTTCTTTATTTTATCTAGATTTTCTTTTATGCTCATAATACTATTTCAGGATTTACAATTCATAAATCATTAATCCACTTCTCAATTTTGGTTCTATATAGGTGCTTTTGGGTGGCATTACCAAACCAGCATCAGCAATTGCCTTTATTTCATTTATAGTAATGGGGACTAAGCTAAAACCGACTTTAAATTTACCATTGTCAATGTCATCTTTCATTTTAATAACATTGTTTTTGCCATAGCCATATTGAATTCTATCATTGTTCTTTAGGTCTCTGATACCTAAAATTGGTTCCAAAACAATTTTAAAAAGAATTTGAGTATCCAATTTACTCAATGCATCGGTAAAGCTATATTTGTTCTTTCTTAAATATAGAGAATAAAATTCCCCATCCAAATACATGCTAAAATGATGTTTTCCTGATGGTTTGTACAGTACACTACCTTTATTTTCTATTTTAAAGGCTTCACTTAGTTTAATCAAAAACTCTTCTTTGGTCAATCCGTTTAGGTCTTTTACAGTTCTATTGAATTCATAAATCTTGATTTCTGATTCAGGAATTAAATAACTCATAAAATAATTATAGGGTTCTTTTCCTGAGTGCTGATGATTGTTTTCTTTAGTTGTTAGTGCAAACAGATTGGAAGAAGCGCTTCTATGATGACCATCAGCGATATAAATGGAATTCATTTTACTAAATTCTTCCTGAATTTCTTTTACTGTTTCACTATCAGAAATCATCCAAATTTTATGCTTTACCTTATCAGTGGTTGTAAAAAAACAATCTGGTTCTTCTTGTTTTTTATGTTGTATGATGCTGGAAACAGAATCATTGTCAGGGTATGTCATTAATACCGCTTCAGCATTAAAACCAGCTATTGTTAGATAATTGGCAAAAAGCTCTTCTCTGGCCAATAGAGTGTCTTCGTGTTTTTTTATTACATTGTTTTGATAATCTGCCACACTGGTTCCACAAAATATGCCACAACAAGTAAAATTTTCTTTTTCTAATTGATATAGATAAAAACTGTCCTTGGCATCTTTTAGCAATATATTCTCTTTTAAAAATTCCAAGTAGGTTTCATGAACCAATTTATATAGTTCTCGACTTGATATTTTTTTATTCAATTTAAAGCCAGGAGTAATAATATGTAAAAAAGAAAATGGGTTAAGACTCAATATACCTTTTCGCTCTTTTTTGGAATACTCTTGATAGGAACGAGAAGCAACCAATGCCGCCTTGTCCTTTGCTGGTCTTATAGCCTTAAATGGTTTTACTATTGCCATAAAATTAGTTGAATTGTGCTGAAACGTTTTCTGCTTTTCTTGAATTGGAATAATCATAAAAACCCTCTCCAGATTTAATGCCCAACTTTCCCGCTTTTACCATTTGCACCAATAATGGACATGGAGCGTATTTTGGATTTTTAAAACCGTCTTGCATTACATTTAAAATAGAAAGACAAACATCCAACCCTATAAAATCTGCTAGTTGTAATGGCCCCATTGGGTGTGCCATACCTAATTTCATTACAGTATCTATTTCAACGACTCCAGAAACTCCGTCCTGTAAAGCTTCAATGGCTTCATTGATCATGGGCATTAAAATACGGTTGGCCACAAAACCTGGAAAATCATTTACTTCTACCGGAATTTTTCTTATTTTTTTTGAAAGTTCCATAATCGTTTCCACTACCTGTGTAGAAGTGGTTCGGCCTTTAATGACCTCTACCAATTTCATTAGAGGAACGGGGTTCATAAAGTGCATCCCTATAACTTTCTCTGGTCTATTGGTACTATTGGCCAATTCTGTAATTGATATTGATGAAGTGTTGGATGCTAGAACAGTACGCTCATCACAGACTATATCTAATTCTTTGAAAATGGATTTCTTTATTTCTGCATTTTCTGTAGCGGCCTCAATTACTAAATCCACATTTTTGGCACCTTCTTTTAAATCTGTAAAAGTGATTATCCTATCTAATATGTTTGATTTTTCTTTTTCATCAATCAACTCTTTGGCAACCATTCGGTCTAAATTCTTGGCAATGGTTGTCAATGCTTTATCAAGGGAGTCTTGTGAAATATCAATAAGATGTACTTTGTATCCATTTTGGGCAAAAACATAGGCTATTCCATTTCCCATGGTTCCAGCTCCAAGTACAGCAATAGTATCCATACCTTTAGTTTTTAAAAGATTCTATAATCTGTAAAGCCACTTTTAATGCCTTTGTTCCTTGTTCCAAAGAAACGACAGGAGTTGTATCATTGGTTATGGCATCAGCAAAAGTTTCCAATTCATCTAAAATAGCATTGTTGGTCTCTATATCTGGATTTTCAAAATAGATTCGTTTCTTTTCGCCTTCGGCATTTTGGAGAATCATATCAAAATCTCCAGGTTGGTCAGGAGCATCTTGCATTTTCACAACTTCTACCTTCTTCTCTAAAAAGTCTACGGAAATATAGGCATCACGTTGAAAAAAACGTGATTTTCTCATGTTTTTTAAAGAAATTCTACTGGCTGTTAAATTTGCTACACAACCATTTTTAAACTCTATTCTTGCATTTGCAATATCAGGAGATTTGCTAATAACGGAAACCCCACTTGCATTTATCTTTTTTACATCAGAATCTACAACACTTAGAATTGCATCTATATCATGAATCATTAAATCCAATACCACGGGAACATCTGTGCCTCTAGGGTTAAATTCCGCTAACCTATGTGTTTCAATGAACATTGGGTTTTTGATTTTATCGCTTACAGCTGTAAATGCGGGGTTAAACCGTTCTACATGCCCAACTTGACCTTTTACATTGTATTTTTTTTCAAGAGAAAGCAAGGTTTCAGCTTCTTGCAGTGTATTGGTAATAGGTTTTTCTATAAAAACATGTCTTCCTTTTTCCATGGCTTTTTTGGCACAATCATAATGAGATAGGGTAGGCGTAACAATATCAATTACATCTACATTATCAATCAATGTATTGATATTATCATATAAGGTGTACCCAAATTCATCGGCTACTTTTTTTCCATTAATTTCATCTGGGTCGTAGAAACCAATCAAATTATATTTATTGGATTCATTGAGTAAACGTAAATGAATTTTCCCGAGGTGACCCGCTCCTAAAACCCCAACTTTTAGCATAAAAAATATTTTTTCAAAAATAGGAATATGTGAGCATTTTTCAAGGTATTATATGGAATAAAGAAATAGAAAACAGTATTTATTTAATAGAAACTAAAATCACAAAAAAGAGATAGTTTTTTTAACTTCGCAAAACCAAAACCACACTATTGAAAGATACTTTAAAACATCAGGGAATGCGAAATAAATTGGCAGCTGTATTGTCTGCCAAGGGGATAAAAGACATTAATGTTTTGAATGCCATAAAAAAGATTCCCAGACACTTGTTTTTAGATAGTGGGTTTGTGGATCATGCCTATCAGGACAAAGCTTTCCCAATAGGAGCAGACCAGACTATTTCTCAACCATACACAGTTGCGTTTCAATCTGAGCTGTTAGAAGTGAAACCCAACCATAAAATTTTAGAAATTGGAACAGGAAGTGGCTACCAAACTGCTGTTTTGTTGAGTTTAAAAGCAAAAGTCTATACCATAGAAAGACAATTGGAACTGTTTAAGAAGACTAAATTGTTTTTTAGCAAAATGGGATATAGACCAAAGAAAATCATTTTTGGGGATGGTTATAAGGGCATTCCAGAAGAAGCTCCTTTTGATAGAATCATTGTAACCGCAGGTGCTCCAGAAGTACCTAAAGCGTTATTATCTCAATTGAAAGTAGGAGGCAGGCTGGTAATTCCAGTTGGTATAGATGAACAAATCATGACTTTGTTCATTAGAAAATCTGAGAAAGAATTTGAGAAAAAAGAGTTGGGTGCTTTTAGGTTTGTGCCGCTTTTAGAAGATAAGAATTAGTTGTTGAAATTCTTTTTAATACGGTCCAAATCCCTTTTGTTGTCCCTGTCTTTCATAGTTTCTCGTTTGTCATATAATTTTTTCCCTTTTGCCAAGGCAATTTTAATTTTAGCAAGACCATTGTCATTGATAAAAAGATTTAGCGGAATTATAGTATTGCCAGATGTGTCTACTTCTTTTTGAAGTTTTTTTAGTTCTTGCCTGTTCAATAAAAGTTTGCGCTCTGCTTTTGGTTTGTGGTTGTAATGAGATCCGTGTGCATATTCATCAACCTGCATATTGATTACAAAGAGTTCACTATTGTCATTAAACTCACAAAAACTTTCTGAAATAGAAGCCTTTCCTAATCGAATGGATTTTATTTCAGTACCAGATAGTACAATGCCAGCTGTAAATGTGTCTAGCAGCTCATACTCAAACCTTGCCTTTTTATTCTTTATATTGATGTTCTTTTGCATAGGATGAGCAAAAATAACACAAATATGTGATTATAGATTTTATAAAAGTTTAGATTCGTCATATATCTTTGTAAAGTGTAGTATGTTTTTTCGAACAACTTATATAAAATTTAGTATGAAAAATTTTGGACTTGTAATTTTGGGGCTATTGTTTATAGTTGGATGTAAAGAATCTGAACCGTCAATTAAAGATGCTCAACAAATTGTAGATAAATCCATTGAAGTGAGTGGAGGGGATTTGTATACAAAAAGTAGCATTTCCTTTAATTTTAGGGATAGGGAATATCATTACGAAAGAATTGACAACAAAAAAATATTAAAAAGAATTTTCAAAAAGGATTCTTCGGTTGTAGTCGATATTAAAGAGCCATCAGAGTTTTGTAGATATATAAACGATGATATGGTCATAGTACCAGATTCTCTTGCCAATTTATATGCCAACTCTGTAAACTCCGTACATTATTTTGCCCATTTACCCTATGGTCTAAATGCTAAAGCAGTTAATAAAGAATTTTTGGGGGATGTAATAATTAAGAACAATGATTATTATAAAGTAAAAGTAACTTTTACTGAAGAGGGAGGCGGGGATGATTTTGATGATGTATATATCTACTGGTTTAACAAGAAAACCTTTAAGCCAGACTATTTAGCGTATGAATTTCAAGTAAATGGTGGTGGAATGCGTTTCAGAGAAGCTTATAACGAACGATATATAAATGGTATCCGATTTGTGGATTATAATAATTACAAACCAAAGGAGAAGAATGTATCAATTTATAAAATTGAAGGATTATTCATTAATGATGGGTTGGAATTATTGTCTAAAATAGAATTGGAAAATGTTCAAGTAACTCAACTCAATTAATTTGTAATCTAATGTCTGTGGACACACCATCAATAATACGGACAATAAACAAACTTCCATTATTGTAATCATCTATTGCTTCATACTTTTCAATGTCAATCATTTTATTCACGAAATCTGGTGTTGTATTGCTATGCCCGACCACTAATACATTGCTGCCCATATTATTGGCTTTAAACTCTTCAATATTTATGTCCTGTGGATTATAGTATTGTACAGTTAAATCCTTTTTTATAGCAGTAGGAGCCGCTGTCATGGAAGTCCTTTCATAATCTGTGGTATATATGGCATCCAATTCTATAGGATCCATTACTTCTGCCCAGCGTACAGCTCTACCAAGCCCATCTTGATTTAACTCCGGGTCATCGTTATCTAAATCACTTCTATCTTTTTCCGCATGTCTAATGAAGTAAAAAGTTGAGATTACAGGGTCGGTAACCTCTATTGTTATTTTTTGATCTTCTTTACAGTTGATGAACACAATAAAAAAAGAAGCGATAATCAATGTTTTTATTGTGTTCATTTGTTTGCTTTTTTATATATGCTATTGGATAGTTATAATTGTAACTAAATATAATTAAAAATAGTATGTAATGCTATCAGTTTTTTGTTGCATATGGCTAAATCTTTAGCAATATTGTTTTTTATAACTATAATTTTTGCTTCTAAAGGGCAAGAAGTTGATTTGCCTGTAGATTTTAGGCAACATAACTTAATGGAATCTAATTCTAGTTTGGTCAATCCAGTATTTTCTTTAAATGGAAATAATTCTCATTCTATTGCATTTTGGAGCAGATGGCAATGGCAAACTATAGATGGTGACCCAACTACATTTTTATTGAATTATACGGGTCAATTAAACCATAAATCTGCTATTGGAGCTAGTTTTTTTCAGCACAATACGGGGACTTTTTTACAAACGGGAGGGATTTTAAATTATGCATATAGCATACGTTTAAGCCCTACAGCAACGATTGCTATAGGAGCTAATGTACTTGGTTTTCAGCAAGAATTTACAAATGAAATCTTTCAACCAAATCCAAATATTCAATTACCACAATTAGAAATCAACAATGGGTTTATTGTGCGGTTTGCTCCAGGGATACAATTTAATGTTGATGGGTTTAGAATAGGAGTGTCGTCTGAAAATTTTATTACAACCTCTGAAAACCAAACCAACTCTTCCAAAAAAATCTATTTTGCCCATACCAGCTACAATTTCCCAGTAGAGCTTTTTGATGATGGAAATTCTTTTATTAGGCCTTCAATTTATATTAAGTCCTTACCTTCTTATGATACTCAGATTGGTTTAAGCACTTTGTTTTCTATTTCAAAATTTTGGGTTCAGACTGGCTATAATAATTTTTATGGGATATCTGTTGGAGGGGGCGCAAAATTCTTTAAACGAGTGTCTATCGGTGCTTTGGTCGAGTTTGGGACTGATGCATCTATTGAAGATAAAGACCCTAGTTTTGAAATTGTTTCTGCCTTTAGTTTTGGGAAACAAAAAATAAGAGAAGAAGAAGTTGATGTTGAAGAGGAGGAAAAAGAAAAGGAAGATATATTGAAAGAGCTTGCTAAAGAAGAGGAAGTGAAAAAAACCACAGATTCATTGGCAATTCTTAAACAGGCTGAAATATTGAAACAACAGAAGAGGGTAGATTCAATAGCTTCTTCTCAACAAGATGAAATTGTTGAACAAGCAAGTGGGCTTAATGAGCAAAAAAGTAGAGATTCTATTGCACAAAAGGAATTAGAACAAGAAAGAAAAGATTCCATAAAAACAGCTAGATTAGCTAAGGTTGAAGCAGCCAATAAAAAAGCTGAGCTAGATAAAATTGCACTTCAAAAAGAATTGGAACAAAAAATGACCGATTCCATAAGCGCAATTAAATTGGCTGAAGATGTAGAGGCAAGAAAGAAAAAAACTGAATTAGAAAAAGCTGTTACGTTTGAAGAGAACAAGTCCAAGACCAAAGCGCATTATGAGGAAGCTGTATCAGAGAACAAACAACTTCCAGGATATTATTTAATTGCTAATGTCTTTGGTACAAAAAGATATTATGAAATTTTTATGAAGACGTTGAAAGATAAAGGATTGGAACCAGGGTCTTTTTACCGTAGTGTAAACAAATATAATTATGTGTATTTAAAGCGATATGATTCTATAAAAGAAGCTGAGCAAGCCAGAATTAATAAATTTAAGGGACGTTATCCAGATAGGACATGGATATTCAGGATAAAATACTAAAGGTGTTATTTTTTAATTTCTTTGGTTATTAAAACATCTAAATAGGCAACTGTATTTATTAAATACTTTCTATCCCTTGTTATGGTTGACATGGCTACAGCGCCTTGAAGCATAGTGTACAATTGTTTGGCAAATTGTAAAGGAGGTACAGGTAATTTAAGTTCATTGTTATTTACTCCGTTTTCTAAGACTAAAGCTATTTTCCCTTCAATTTCTTTGATGGTTTCTTTTGCTGCTGCTGCTAATAATGAGTTGTTGTTTTGGGCATCCATGCCTACATTTAAAACAGGACAACCTCCCAAATGGTTGGTGAAAATATCATAGTTTTTATAGAACTTGGTAAGGGATGAGATTTTATCTAAAGCTGTACCTTCAATATTTAATTTTTCATTAAACGATTTAAGCAATAATTTACTATTGTATTCAAAAGCAGATAAAGCCAAGGCTTCTTTGTTTTCAAAATTACCATAGAGAGCTCCTTTTGTTAAACCAGTAGCGTCTGTGAGATCACTCATGCTAGTGCCCATATATCCATGTTTAGTGAAAATAGGTGCAACTGTTTCAATAATATAAGCAGTAGTTTTTTCGGCTTTGGTAGACATTCGGGTTCAATTTTATACGAATATAGAAAAATTATATACTGCATGGTATATATTTTCAGTAAAAAAGACATCCGGTTTATGGATGTCTTTTTTTTATTATCACTGATGAATGTTCTTATTCTACCAATTCATTTTGATTTCTGAAAACTAAATGATTGTCAAAAGAATCAATTAAAACAACACTATCCGCTTTTATTTTTCCGCTAAGAAGTTCTTTGGACAAATTGTTCAACACTTCTTTTTGAATCAACCTTTTTATGGGTCTTGCACCATATTGTGGATCATATCCTTTATTGGCCAAATATGTAATGGCTTCATCTGTAGCATCAAGGGTAATATGCTGTTTGGAAACTAATTCTTTAAGTTTTCCTATCTGAAGTTTTACAATCTGTGTAATATCTTCTCTGCTCAAAGGAGTAAACATGATAATATCATCAATACGATTTAAAAATTCTGGGCGAATTGTTTTTCTCAATAGATCAAGAACTTCTACTTGTGATGCTTCCGTAGCTTTTGCTATATCATCTGTTTTATCAAAATTTTCTTGTATGATATGGCTTCCCATATTACTGGTCATAACAATGATACTATTTTTAAAATCTGCAACCCTGCCTTTATTATCAGTCAGCCTTCCTTCATCCAATACTTGTAAAAGAACATTGAATGTGTCTGGATGTGCTTTTTCAATTTCGTCCAATAATATCACCGAATATGGTTTGCGTCTTACAGCTTCTGTCAATTGCCCACCTTCTTCATATCCAACATAACCTGGAGGAGCTCCTACCAATCTACTTACTGAATGACGTTCCTGATATTCACTCATGTCTATTCTTGTCATGGCATTTTCATCATCAAACAGATAAGCGGCTAGGGTTTTGGCAAGTTCTGTTTTACCAACTCCAGTAGTACCTAGGAACAGAAAAGAACCAATTGGGCGTTTTGTATCCTGCAATCCAGACCTACTTCTTCTTACAGCATCTGCCACCGCCTGTATGGCCTCTTCTTGCCCTACCACTCTTTTGTGCAGCACTTCTTCTAGGTTCAATAACTTTTCACGCTCACTCTGTAGCATTTTTTGAACGGGTATGCCTGTCCATTTTGCCACTGCTTCAGCAATGTCCTCACTGGTGACTTCTTCTTTGATAAGCGTCCCTATTTCTTGCTGTTTTTCCAATTCTTTTTGAAGTTCATCCAATTTTTCTTGGGCCTCTTTAATTTTTCCGTAACGTAATTCTGCTACTTTTCCATAATCGCCATTGCGTTCTGCACGCTCAGCTTCAAGTTTGTAGTTTTCTATATCTTGTTTGATTTTCTGAATGTCGTCCACCACACTTTTTTCACTTTCCCATTTTGTGAATATTTCATTGCGTTCCTCTTTAAGGTTGGCAACATCTTCATTTAGTACTTTAAGTCTTGAGGTGTCGTTTTCTCTTTTAATGGCTTCAATTTCAATTTCTAACTGCATAATTTTTCTATCCAGTACATCTAATTCTTCTGGTTTTGAATTAATTTCCATTCTAAGTTTTGCAGCGGCCTCATCCATTAAATCTATGGCCTTATCTGGTAGAAATCTATTAGTAATATAGCGTTGAGACAATTCCACTGCGGCTATTACCGCCTCATCTTTAATACGTACTTTATGATGTGTCTCATACTTTTCCTTTATGCCTCTAAGTATGGAAATTGCACTTTCTGTATCTGGCTCATCTACCATTACTTTTTGGAACCTACGCTCCAAGGCTTTGTCTTTTTCAAAATATTTTTGATACTCATCCAATGTAGTCGCCCCAATGGCCCTTAGTTCTCCTCTTGCCAATGCGGGTTTTAATATATTGGCGGCATCCATGGCTCCTTGTCCGCCACCTGCGCCTACCAACGTATGTATTTCATCAATGAACAATATAATGTTGCCATCTGATGATGTAACTTCTTTAATGACAGATTTTAACCGTTCTTCAAACTCGCCCTTATATTTGGCCCCGGCAATCAAAGCGCCCATATCCAAAGAGTACAGTGTTTTGTTTTTAAGGTTTTCTGGAATGTCCCCTTGCACTATTCTATGTGCCAATCCTTCTGCAATGGCAGTTTTGCCAACACCAGGTTCACCAACAAGTATTGGGTTGTTTTTTGTTCTTCTGGATAATATTTGCAGTACGCGCCTAATTTCTTCATCCCTACCAATAACAGGATCAAGTTTTCCACTATCTGCCATTTCATTGAGGTTCTTGGCATATTTGTTCAAGGAGTTGTATGTGTCTTCTGCGCTTTGAGAGGTTACTTTGCTTCCTTTTCTCAATTCTGTGATTGTGGCTTTTAAATCTTTTTCATTAACGCCTTGGTCTTTCATGATTTGAGCGATTTTGCTTTTGGATTTAAAAATGGCCAACAGCAAATGTTCGATGGAAACATAATCATCGCCCATTTTTTTCGCCACAATGCTGGCTTCATTTAGAGTTTTACCGGCTTCGCTAGAAACCATGATTTCTCCACCGGATACTTTTGGAAAACTTTCCAGTTCTTTTTCAAGTATTTGTGTAATAAGGGAAATGTTTACATTTAATTTCTTTAAAATAAATGGTAACACGTTCTCATCAACTTCTGAAATGGCTTTGAAAATATGCTCATTTTCAATTTGCTGATGCCCAAGCCCTTGAGCAATCTGCTGAGCTTGCTGTATGGCTTCTTGAGATTTTGTTGTATAATTATTAAAGTTCATATAGTTATATTTTTCTATTATTTTTGTCTTTGTATTGATAAGGTCAACAATCTTACCATTACGAACCAGCAGACAAAATGTCGGTTAAAACCTTTATTTATAAGACATTTCGTCAGTACGTAAGAATATGAGTTTAGTCCGACTCATTTATAAAACATTTTAATGACATTATTTAAGAGTTTATTTGGAAAAAAGAATAAGAAAGTGGAAAGTGATAAAAACCCCTTTCCTTGGATTCCTTTGACCACTGTTGAACAGCTTGAGGAAATTAATAAAAAATCCAGTAGTAAGCTTCAAATTATATTTAAACATTCTACTAGCTGTGGTATTAGTAGAATGGTCATCAATATGTTTACAGGTGGTTTTAACTTATCTGAAAGTAGTGCGGATATATATTATTTGGATTTGCACCAATATCGAGAAGTATCCAATGAGACTGGATATAAATTTCAAGTGATGCACCAATCTCCCCAATTATTGGTCATTAAGGATGGAGTAGTGGTAGCACATGCTTCACATGGAGCAATATCAGAAGTTGATTTGGAAAAGTACTTATAATAAAAATGCCCTGCTAAGCATGCTTAGCAGGGCATTTTTATATTATTTATTCTTCTTAATTGAATTGATGTCCTTTTACAATTCGCTTTAATTTACTTTTTAAATCTTCTCCGGCATCATAAACCATCTGCTCATTACTAGGAAACGGTACTTTAATTTCCTTTAGCAATGATAACTGGACATTTTCCAAAGCTCTTTTATCACCACTATGGCTAGCATAAATATGTTCAAAAATAAATTCACTGCTCAGCGGATAAGAGTTCAATTGTTGTTTGGATCTTAAATCGGTAAAACTTACCTGTCCTACTACTTGAACTGATTTAGATTGTTCAAATCGATAAAAATCACACCTAATGGTCTTGAACTTGTCTATTTTAACATCATTTCCTAAACTGTCCCTTACCACATTTCCATTTTCATCAAGAGCATAGCTAAAACCATCTTTGACCTCTTTTTCTTTAATGATCTGTATTTCCTTTATATGCTCTGGTGAAATATTGATTTCTCTAAAAGCTACTTTCATAGCATAGTCATAGTCTATTTCATTTAAAGGAGATGTATGGTACTCTGTCCATAAATTATCCAGACCATACGTATTGAAGTTTAAAAGTTCCTCTTGTAAACGCTCTGGAATTATTTGTTCCGTATCATTTATCATGTCTACTTTCACATAGTCCAACCCTTTACGGTAAGCTTCTTCCATTTTTTGCCTAGTATCTTTATAGCCTGGATTAATTTCATTCAAATATTTAAAATCCTGGTATGCTTTTCTAAAATGATGCTTTTCAATAGCATCATTCATCAACGTTACCCCATTTTGATATAAATAGTCTGATAACTGATTTTTAGAACTGATGATTTTTCCATTATAATCTTTAAATGAAAATTGGGCATTTCTGTTTTCATCAAAAATGGGTAATGGTAATAAGGGGCTTATCCTTTCTTGTATACTCTTAAGATTTGTATACCCATTATAAATTGCTTCATAATTTGCGGGGTTCCCATCTTCTTGTAAAAAGGAAATACGTTGCGTTTCTCTATCCGCATTTTTTATAAACGCTTCCTCCAATAGCAGAACATATGGTTGATGTCCTTTTTTTGTTTTATTATCAGATAAATTCTTTAAAGCCTTATTAATAGCACTATAATAGTTGCCAGTATTGATGGCTTCTTGAGTTTTTTTAACCCCTCCGCAAGCGATTAAAAAAGCAAAAACGACACTAAAAAGTAGTACTTTTTTCATAATGGTAAATTTTAAGGTTTGGTTGTATAAATTCAATTGCCGTGCCAAAAGCAATTATACTAGTAACGTAAAACGACAAACTATCTTATAATCTAGATGAAATACTTATTTTAAGTACTAAAGGGCTTTACTTTGATGTTCGTAATTTGCTTGTATCAATCTTTTTTGAGTCATTGTGCAATTGTTGATTTGTCTTTAATAAGTTTAATATCAAATATCATTTTTCTTTTTTTTAACAAACGACAATTTGTACTTTTACACCTTATTTAATAGGCAAACGATGCAAAGAGACACTAGAATATTTGATTTAATTACAGAAGAGAAAGAACGTCAAAGCAATGGAATAGAGCTAATAGCCTCTGAAAACTTTGTAAGTCCCCAAGTAATGGAAGCTGCAGGATCTGTTCTTACCAATAAATATGCTGAAGGGTACCCTGGAAAGCGATATTATGGTGGCTGCGAAGTGGTAGATGTAATTGAGCAAATAGCAATAGACCGCGCCAAAGAACTTTTTGGAGCTGTATATGCCAATGTACAACCACATTCTGGTTCGCAGGCGAATGCATCGGTTTACCATGCCTGTTTAAAGCCTGGAGACACTATTTTAGGTTTTGATCTATCTCACGGAGGTCATTTAACACATGGTTCTCCTGTAAATTTTTCTGGAAGATTATACAACCCGGTATTTTATGGGGTTGATGAAGAAACAGGGGTTATAAATTATGATAAGATTCAAGAAATAGCGGATAAGGAAAGACCAAAAATGATTATTGCTGGGGCATCTGCATATTCCCGTGATATGGATTTTAAACGTTTTAGAGAAATAGCGGACAGTGTAGGTGCGTTACTATTGGCAGATATCTCTCATCCTGCTGGTTTAATTGCAAAAGGGATTCTTAATGATCCTATTCCACATTGTCATATTGTAACCACAACAACACATAAGACCTTAAGAGGACCACGTGGTGGTTTAATATTGATGGGTGAAGATTTTGATAATCCATTTGGGATTAAACTTAAAAACGGGAATCTTAGGAAAATGTCTGCATTGTTAAATTTAGCTGTTTTTCCTGGAAACCAAGGTGGGCCGTTAGAGCATATAATTGCTGCAAAAGCGATAGCCTTTGGCGAAGCACTTTCAGATGAATTTTTGACCTATATGCTACAGGTAAAGAAAAATGCAGCAGCAATGGCAAATGCTTTTGTGGAAAAAGGGTATAAAATTATTTCTGGAGGTACAGATAACCATATGATGTTAATAGACCTTCGTAATAAAAACATTACTGGTAAAGATGCTGAAAATGCTTTAGTAAAAGCCGAAATCACTGCAAATAAAAATATGGTTCCGTTTGATGATAAATCTCCATTTATAACTTCTGGCGTTAGGTTTGGGACTGCTGCAATCACTACAAGAGGGTTAAAAGAGGATGATATGAAAGTAATTGTGGAATTAATTGATGAAGTTATTTGTAACCCAGATGATGAAGCCGTATTGAACAGTGTAAAAAAGAAAGTGAACGATTTAATGAAAAACCGTTCACTGTTTAATTAACATATAGAAATAAAAACACCTATTGTAAATAACTAACAAAATTGGCAATAGGTGTAAGTTTTAATGACTTAACAAGAAAAGATCATTTTTTATAATTTCTTTGTGTTCAAGGTTATATATGATAGCATCATTTTCTGATAGAAAATACAATCCCCAAAATTTAAAATAATCATCCTTTTTTGCCAACCCCTTTTTAACTTCTGTTAACTGATTTTCCTCTAGAACAGGAATAAACACTTCATAAGGAAGTTCTTTGAATAGTAGAGGAAAATAAGTGTGATGGGATATGATTTTCTCTAAAATAGATTCTATCTGATCAGGAATACTTTGAGAATAAATTTTATGTATTATATATGAACATTTATTCATGTAAATATTTAATTCCTCAATATCGATAGTTTGATCGTTTTTTTGTTTTAATTCTTCTAGAGCATTATTAAATGCTGTCAACTTTATTATATTTCTATTTTCAGTTTTGTTCTCTTTACACTTATACATAGATATAGTATAGAGGATTTCAATAAATTCAAAATTGAAATCCATTTCAATAACTAGATTTATACTATTATCATTGGAAGAGTAGGAACTCACATTTGCATTACAAAAATACTCTCTTTCTAAAACTTGTTTAAATAAAGTAATACCCGTTATATCTGTTGTATTATCAGAATTAAAACGAAAAGAATTTGTGTATACGTTCTTTCTTAAAGACATAAATTTTCAGTTTAAGATTAGCGTTTTTAACAAATCTAAATCTAATAAACAGATATTATTTATACAAAAACCATAAAATAATTATGGTTTTTGTATAAATTTGCTGTTTTTTTAATAAAAAATTAAGGTAAAAGCTTAGATGAAGCCTCTTTCTTTGGCTTCTGAAATTAGCGCGAAATCATTTTGTTTATCTATTCCAAAAATAGTTTTTAAATGACGTTTTCGATTCTCAATACTTGGTAATGAGATGGATACATAGTTGACTATGTCTTTGGTCTTGGTGCCCAATGACAGGTGATAAAGTATTTTTCTGTCGTTTTCATCCAATATAACATCATTGGATATTCTCTTTCTAATGGCAACAAGCGCTTTTGAGGAATAATAAGGAGGTGTAACCATAATTGTATTGACCAATTCTTTTAAAGACTTTGGGTCAATATCAGATTTCACCATATAACCATCTGGATTTACAGACTTTAAAATGCTATTTATTCTATAGTTATCATTGAACGAGGACATAAATACAACCTTGGTCTCAGGAATTACTTTACGAGCCAAAATCCCTAAATCCTCACCAGTTTGTGATCTTTTTTCCTCTGACGAGAATAATTGTATATCTAAAAAAAGAATGTCATATCTTAAAGATTTAGCTGAGATTTCAATTTTTTCTTTGCCTAAATCATATGAATTTGCAATATCTACATGAATAGAATAGTCAGTAAATTCTATATCTTCCAATATATATTTATATCCAAGAATTGTCATCTCATGATCATCTACAGCTAAAATTCGGATATTCTTCATGTATTTGTACTATTTTTACTACTTATAACGAACAAGATACAAAAAGCTTATTAGGTTATGTTAAACTTTTATCTTTTGGTATTGTTAGAAGGACGGTTGTACCTCTTTTTACTTCACTCTCAATTGTATAGAATCCTTTTAATTTTTCTATTCTGGAAGATATATTTTTTAAACCAATTCCTTTTCTGCCTTTTTTTGTAGAAAACCCTTTTCCATCATCTTTAATGGATATTTTAATATAGACGTCATTGGTCTCAAAGCGTAAATCTATATTGTTGGCTTTAGCATGTTTTACACAGTTTTGTAGGCATTCTTGAACAATTCGGTATATATTTATTTTTACATCTCCAAGCAATTGATCCCAACTCATTTCCTTATTATAGATAAAGTTAGTGGATAGATTTGCTGATTCCCCAGTTGTTTTTAGTAAATCTTGAATTGAAATCACAAAGTTGTTGACTTTCTCATAAGAAGTATAGTTTAGTTCATGAGATATGGTTCTTACTTCCTCTTCAACCAATTGTAATTTTTTAATTAAATCTTCTCTCTGTAGAATAGCCTTTTCATCTGTTTTTTTATTTAATCCAGTAAGGATTAATCGTATGCCCAACATTTGCCCAAGAATCCCATCATGTAATTCTTCAGAAATTCTTTTTTGTTCTATATGTTTGCCTTCTTCTAGTTTTCCTTGTTGGGAAAGCATTAAATTAAAGATTTCCTCATTACTCTTTTGTTGACTTTGTTGGAACTGTAATTTTTGGTTTTTTATGCGTTGGGATATATTTACAAACAACAGCAC
>Ga0256845_1000413_pt1 | contig 41106 bp, 35 predicted proteins | sample RiftiametaG_FD_189101 | JGI IMG/M metagenome (GOLD analysis project Ga0256845, IMG submission 189101) | Tube worm associated microbial communities from hydrothermal vent at the East Pacific Rise, Pacific Ocean - Riftia | ecosystem: Host-associated > Annelida > Integument > Unclassified ...
AAAATTTATATTTTATTTTGTTCTTCATTGTGGTATTATATCGTATAAACCTTAGATAAATTCTTTGTATGCCCCGCTTATATCCCCATAGCTGAAGCTAGGGGCTTTACGCTATATTTTGGTAATTAACTTCTTGATAACATCATCAGCAATAAACCCAGCATGTCGCAAAAAGAAAAAGTGGTCACCATCAAGAGGGTAAAATCTACTACCCTCTATCAAGTCTCTTATCTTCTCTCCTGTATAGAGAGGGGTGGCTGTATCCTCTTTTCCCCAAAATAGTAGAGCTTTTCCTTTATAGTTGGAAAATTTTGATTCAAAATCCTCATCAACCACATTTTTAAAGGTCTCATACATCTCATGACTCATACCTTTGGCATCAGGAGCTACAAATAGCTCTCTTATCTTTTTCATACCAAGAGGTTTTAAAAACTTAAAGGTTGCAATCTTGACCCTAACAGACCAAGGCTTGATAGTCTTTATCCCTGCTGATGATAAAAGTACTAGATATTTAGGATTTAGTAGTGTAGCTACTTTTCCACCAAAAGAGTGACCTATAATTACGGTCGGATTTAACCCGACAGCTTTTATAAAGAGTCTGATTATATAGGCATAATCCTCCGTATCTAAAATCATCTCATTACTACTACCACCAAATCCAGGTAAATCGAGATATGTTACGCGATAATCATCAAACTTATCACCAAAAGCCTGTTTCATAATCTCTTTGTTGCTTCCCCAACCATGTAACACTAAGATACCTATCTTGGCACTAGGGTTACACATCTCATAGCTCAATCTAAATAACTGCTTTTTATAAGTAATCTCTTTTATCGCCATAACTCTACTTTATATTAGAATGTGCTATTTTATTACATTAAAGCTTTAGAACATACAAAAGCAGAGGAAAATGCCCATTGAAAATTATATCCACCTAGCTCTCCTGTTACATCCAAAACCTCCCCTACAAAGTACAGATTGTTAACTTTTCTACTCATCATAGAACTAGCATCTACCTCATTTGTATCTATACCTCCTTTGGTTACTTCTGCTTTGGAGTAACCAAACGAACCTGCTGGTGCAAATGAGTACTTTTTTAGCTTCTCTATCTCTTGCCACTCATTTTTAGTTAACTGATTTGCTTTTTTATCCTCTATATTTAGCTCTATTAAAAAGGCTTTTGTTACGCGATTGGGTAGACCTAGTATATTAGAGATATTTTTTTTGGAGTTTTTTATCTGTTCTATATTTAAACTTGGTAGAAAATCTATAGATATTTTACCCTTTTCCCAATAGAGAGAAGCATCTAAAATAGCTAAACCTGTAATACCTTTGTGAGCAAAAAGCAAAGACCCCTCTATCTCTTTTTTCTCTATTTTAATCTTGACTTCTGTAGATATACCTGATAGAGATTTGAAAAAAAACTGTTTAGGTTGTAGAGTAAAACCAACCAATCCTGCTCTTGGGGTTATGATATTGTGTCCAAAAGATAAAGCAATATCATAACCGATAGATGTAGCCCCAAGTTTAGAAAAGCTAAGTCCACCTGATGCTACTACTACCTGCTTGGCTCGAAAAACCCCTCTAGTAGTAAAAACTTCAAAAAAATCACCTCTCTTTTCTACTCTATCTACTTTAGTGTTAAATCTAAACTTTTTTCTATCTATCTCTCTTTTGAGCAAATCTACAATCTCTTTGGCAGAGGTTTTACAAAAATAGCAACCATTTTTACGAAGTTCAGGCTCTAAACCTCTCTCTCCAAGCCAACGAAGCAGAATGTTTTGGTCAAATAGTTTTATAATATTGCGTATAAATCTCTGATTGCCTAGATAGTTATTGGGCTTGAGCTTCTCATTTGTAATATTACACCGTCCACCACCAGAGATAAGTATCTTTGCTCCTGCGTTTGGGTTATGCTCTATAATCAAAAAATTTTTATGGGGCATCAAAGCCCCTAACATTAAACCACTAGCCCCTGCACCAATAATTAGAATATCTGTTTTAATCATAGATATTTATAAAAAAGATGCTATATACTCTATCTCATTATCACTCAAATAGGGATTCATAGGTAGACTCAAAATCTCTTTTGATACCCTCTCTGATATAGGGAAATCTCCCTCTTTGTACTCTAAATAATCAAAACACTCTTGTAGATGTAATGGCATAGGGTAGTGTACTGCTGTAGGGATTCCTACCTCTTTGAGTTTGGATTGAATTTGGTCGCGATTTTGAACTCTAATACTATATTGAGCAAAAGCAGATGACGCTTTTGGGTCTATATATGGCAAAATTAGACCTTTATCTTTTAATGCCTCTTGATATTTAGATGCAACCTCCTGACGCAATGCCAAATCCTTTTCATAGTACTTCAATTTAACATCCACAATAGCACACTGAATTGTGTCCATTCGTCCACCAAGTCCAATATATTTGTGATGGTATCTTTTGGATTGTCCATGAATTCTCAGCGATTCTATCTTTTGAGCCAACTCATCACTATTGGTAAAGACAGCCCCACCATCTCCAAAACAGCCTAGTGGTTTAGCAGGAAAAAAGCTTGTTGTTGATATATCTCCTAAGTTAGAGTCTCTTTTACCATCAAAAGTAGCTCCAAAAGATTGTGCTCCATCTACAACTACTTTTAGATTGTGTTTAGTTGCAATCTCTTGGATTGCATCCATATCAGCAGGTTGACCATACAAGCTAACAGGCATAATCACTTTTGTCTTAGAGGTAATCTTCTCCTCTATTTTTTTTGGGTCTATATTGTAGGTCTCTTCATCTATATCTACAAAAACAGGTTTAGCACCCAAAAATGCTATAGTCTCAGCTGTTGCAATAAATGTAAAAGGGGTAGTAATAATCTCATCATCAGGTTTAATATCTAGTGCCATCATAGCCAAAAGAAGAGCATCTGTTCCACTTGAACAGCTAATAGCATGTTTTGCTCCTGTAAATATCTGTAGATTTGACTCTAATTCTCTTACCTCTTCTCCCATAATATAGTTAGATTTATCTAGTACACTGTGAATTGCTTGGTCTATTTCGCTCTTGTAGAGTTGATATTGGTCTTGTAGTTTTGCAAAATCTATCTTCATTTTCGATTACCTTGTTTTAATAATAAGGAGAATTATATATAAACTACATTAAAATAACTACACTAACCAAATATCTCCTCATAGGGTTTAGCTCTATCAAAATAGTACCCTTGCCCATACTCTATCCCAAAACCTTTCAAAATTTCTACAATTTCTTCATTTTCGACAAATTCTGCAATAACCTCTATACCATTGGTTTGACAGAAAAATGTGATTGCCTCAATAATACTATGTGCTTTTTTATCATTATGAATATTTTTTATCATACTCCCATCTAGTTTGAGATAATCAATAGGTAGATTTAATAGATGGTCAATATTAGAAAAACCTGCACCAAAATCATCTATACATATTTGATACCCAAGAATTTTAAGTTTTTGAATTGACTCTTTTACCTTATCATAGTCAATACTTTTGGTCTCTAATATCTCAATCAATATTCTCTTGGATAAATCACAATTTTCAAAAAGAAGTGATAATATAGAATCATTTAATAAATCATCTGCACTTAAATTTATACTTATTATGAATTCTCTATTTGCTCTAAGTTTCTCGACATTATACTCTATTACTTTCATACTTATTCTACTATAAAAGTAACTATCTTCCAAATCAGGTAAAATCTTGTCAGGAAAAATAATCCTCTCATTATCTTGTATACGCAATAGTGCCTCATAGTGGTGAACAGTTTCATAGTTCAAATTGATAATAGGTTGATAGAAACAGACCAACTTATCATCTTCTATCATCTCTTTTAATTTTTCACGATAGAGTCTTTTGTTATCTGATATATCAAAGTAGTAGACTTTGTTTCTTCCACTATGCTTTGCTTTATAGAGTGCTGTATCTGCATTTTGTATAGCGTCTTGTAGTGATGAAGCATTTTCACTCTGAATAAAAGCACCTATGGAGAGTGTTATATTTACCGTGTCTTCTTGGACAGCAAAACGTTTTTTTTCAATAACAAATCTAATATTTTCTAGTCTATTTCTAAAATCATTAATATCAGTATCTTTTTTGGATATTAAAACTAAAAATTCCTCTCCTCCATACTGTACAAAAATATCTCTTTTTTTTAAAAGATTAGTTATCTCTTTTACAACAGAGTTTATAACATTATCCCCACATTCATGACCATAAAGGTCGTTGATTCTTTTGAATCTGTCTATATCTATTAAAGATATATAATAATTAGGAAAATTTATTTTTTCATAATTATCAGTTAAATAAGACCTATAGTATGTACCTGTATCAGGATTTTTATATGAACGATTTTTGATATAAGAGTTTCTTAAAAAATATGATATTAGCAGAGCCAAAAGAAAAAGAACTAAAGCAAAAAATATTGTAATATATTTTACACTTACAATAAGAAGAGAAGTTAAAGTATTATAACTTGTTTGGGTATAATCTATTACTAAAAATGCTGATATATCATTTTTTTGAAACATTGGTTTGATAAGGGTAAAACCTAAATCTTTTATGTTTTCTTGGATATAAACTTGCTTCTGTTTACTTTCTTTTGCTTTTAGTAGGGACTCCTCCTCATCTTTGCCCTCCAAACTAAATAGTTGAATCTCTTGAGAACTATCATCCTCAGCACTATCTAGGAGGATATAAAACTTATCGCCTTTTGATACCAATACAAATATAGAGGATATATTTCTATGTTTAAAATCTACTAATAATTCAATAGCTCTCTCTCTTATATCACCATTTCTACTACTATCCTCTATAAAATTAACACTATTATTAAGAAGTTTAGAAATCAATCTATCCGAAAAAGCATCCGTTCCATCTATAGATTGACTCAAGAGCATTGTCTTTATTATATTTTCATAAGTAGGGAGATTAGTATATAGTTGCACAAAAAGAAAACAGACTGTAGCATAGACCACTATACTATAATAGTAAAATCTATTTATATTAGCAAAAACAGACCTCTTATTCACAATAACTCCCTTAAGTTCAAAAACTAGAGAACTATTCTAACATAGAATCGTGCTTTATCGTGAATAATATTCCAAATATTCCTCTATTTAGACGAAATTGGAGTTTTTATTGTTTTAAAATATTTTTTTTAAACAATAAATTGATTTATTTTGTTAATTTTAAGAAGCATATAGGGTTTAGATGACACTCGCTAATTCTGTATCTCTTATTTGATATAGTAAGACCATTTTTTTTGAGTCTCTCCTCTACAAAAATTATCTGTGTTCGCCCTTTTTTTACATAAATAGCACCTATACTATCTCTATGTTTCTTCAATTTACTATAACTATCCTCTATGACTATTTTTTTAGAACTTTTACTTTTTGGAAAGAGTAGAATATCTGCTTTTTTTCTTGATGTGGTCTTATTTATCTTTAATTTTGTCAATAGAGTCTTGTCATTACTAAAATAGGATAACTTTTTATCTGATTTTATACTACTTAATGCGTCATTTACCTTCTCAATATTCAAATCTGCAAATGTCAAAAGAGGTGTCAATAGCAGTATATATAAATATTTAGTTTTCATCTTAATATCCTTTATAAAATCATACAATAAAACAGCATAAAACAGTATAAAATATTTTGCCTAATATTTTCCCTTAAATATAATGTGAGCAAACTGTGAGCAAGTATATAGAACTAACTATAGCAAAATTATTAATTATTTAGATATAATTTTGCCATTAATTCATTATAATTGAGGACAGAGATGCGTATATTAACAGGAATTCAAGCTTCAGGTAAACTTCACATAGGAAATTACTTTGGTGCGATGAAACCAATGATAGAACTCCAAGAGAGTAGTGAACTTTTTACTTTTATAGCTAACTACCATTCATTAACAACATCAAAAAATGCCAAACTACTAAAACAGCTCACTATGGATGCTGCTATTGATTATCTATCTCTAGGTATAGACCCAAACAAAACAACCTTTTGGGTTCAGAGTGATGTTCCACAAGTTTTAGAGTTGTATTGGATTCTCTCAAAGTTTACACCAATGGGACTGTTAGAGAGAGCCCACTCATACAAAGACAAAGTAGCAAAAGGGATTCCTGCTAATCATGCACTTTTTTCCTATCCTGTACTTATGGCAGCAGATATTCTTATCCTAGATACCCAAAAAGTTCCCGTAGGCAAAGACCAAATCCAACATGTCGAGATGACTAGAGATATAGCTATTAAGTTCAACAATGAGTATGGAGAAATTTTTACTCTACCTGAACATGTGGTAAATGATAGTGTAGCAACTATACCAGGGATAGATGGACAAAAGATGAGTAAAAGTTATGATAATGCTATAGATATTTTTATGGAGACAGAGAAAAAGTTACAAAAAAGATGTAACAAAATTATAAGTTCATCTACTCCAATGGGTGAACCAATGGAGTATAAAGGGTGTAATATCTATAATTTAGCTTCTTTATTTTTAGATAATAATAGTCAAATTGAATTACAAAAACGATATAAAAGTGGAAGAGAAGGCTACGGTCATTTTAAAAAATATTTAAAAGAGCTAATATGGGAAGAGATGAGAGATGCTAGAGAAAAGAGAGCTTATTATCATGATAATCCTGATATTGTTAGAGATATTTTGAGTGATGGAGCTAAAAAAATGCAAAAAATTGCTAATGATAAAATGGCTATTGTTCGAGATGCTGTAGGAGTTTTATCATAAGAAAAGTAGCATTTGATAATATAGTTGATTAAATTTCAATCAACTAAAAAAGATATAATAGTAACTTATATATAATGGCAAATGCAAAAAACTAATTCAAATTCCTCTTCGTTATCAGTACAACGAATCATAAAAGGTTTAACACTTAGTAAATCTCTTTTTGTCTCAACTCTATTATGGGGTGAAGCTCATACAGGTAAACAGACTCTTGTTCGCTCTGTTTATCCTAAAGCAGAGTTTATTGATGGTCGAAAAATAGATAATCTAAAAGATATTTTAGATAGTAACAAAGAGATTTTTATCTATAATTTTGAAGCTATAAGAAATATCCAATCTATAAACTTAGAGAATAGGAGAGTAGTAGCTATTGCAAACTATGATAAAGTACCATCTTCGATAGAGAGTAGTTTTGCCTTTATCTATAATATGCCTCCATTAACAGATAGATTTAATGATGTACAAAACTTTATCAATGGTTTTACAGAAGAGTTACAAGATGAGCTAATGATAAAAGATGAGATTGATATAGATGTAAAACATCTTGATTTATCACAAAACTTCAAATCACTAAAAATCTCTCTACATAGAGAGTTCATAAAAAAAACACTATCAAAGCAGGATATTGAAGAGATACTATTTGACTATTTTTATGATAGAATAGAGGGTAAAAATAGTTATAGAGAGAATCTATCACTCTATGAAAAGCCCCTAATCGAAGCTGGTCTTAAGAGGTTCAAGTCTCAACTAAAACTATCAGAGGTCTTAGGGCTTAACCGAAATACACTAAGAAAGAAGATACATGAACATAATATCAACTAGTTTTAAATTTTTGGTAGAGAATAGTAATAATCCATTACTTATATTTACTCATGAAGGAGCAGTAAAATATTTTAACCATAGTGCAGAGTTTTTAACAGATATGCACCTTAGTTTAAAACTCTTTAGATTAGCTATGAATTACGCATCACACAGTTTTGGTTCACGAACGGTATATATAGATTTAACCTATGGAATGGATAGATTTTATGCAATTACTGTTCTTTATGAGAATGAAAATGAGTTATGTATCTATCTATATAGAACACCTCGTGCTACTATTCCAAAAGATTTATCATTTGATGGATTTACACCTACAGATATTAACATTTTACTAGAGGCAAATATTGAGTTATTTAAAATAAAATATAATAATAGATTAACACTTTTTACCGATTATAGTTTACCAAAGTTTCAGATGCAACAAAATAGTTTCTCTATGCTTTTAAGAAAACTTTTTGAACAGTTTCAAGATACCAAAGAGATAAATATTACTTTGAAAATAAAAATTGGAGAGACAATTATTATTCAAAAGAAAAAATATCCTATTGTTCTTTTTGAAATTAAATCAGATAGTAGAGAGAGAAAAAATGATGAGAGTATTGAGAAATTGAGTTTAGAGAATCACATAACAGCTTATTTTCATAGAGAATCTATTATTTTGGAGATTCCTTGTATTTTGAGTGATTAAATTTAGATTAGCCCACAAGATGTGAAACTTATAGGCTATTTTGAGAAAATGTGAAAATCATAAAATAATAATATGACCTCCTATAAAGATTAAAAATTATAATCCTTATAGGAAAACATGGTATCTTGCAAAAAAATTGCAAGATACAGATAATTTAAAACCCAGTGCTAACAGAGACTACAATATTTTTTTCATCACTAGAGTTATCTGTATCATGAGTAAACTCATGGTAACCTATAGAGAAATCTACTTTGTCAAATGATTTGCTAAGAGCTACAGAGTATCTAGTTCCTACTGTATCATAATCACCCCAACCAAGCTCCAGAGAGTAGTCCTCTATCAATCCAACTGAAGCCTCTAGTGCAATATCATCAGGAGCATCATCTATTCCCATTGAGTATGTTGCACCAATACTCGCTACACCGAAATCTTTGCTAAGTCCAAAATGAGCCTCTTCAAAATTTGCATCTCCTTCATTGAGATAAGCATATTTGATGTAACCTAAATCATACTCAATACCAACAACCTCTCCACCATACCCAAAATAGCCATCAATCTCTGCTGTTGCAGGTGAACCAAAATCTACATTTGAAACCCATGTCCCTAGATATAGACCCATATACTCAGCATCCATTCCACCCTGAACAGCTACTTTGTTTGCTGATTGGGTCATACCTCTCCATACATAGTTGTTAGTAGCTGAAACATTTGAACTGATAGAGACCTCACTATCAGCTATTAGCGTTGTACTAACTGTAGATATAGCTAAAACTGTAACTAAACTTAATTTTGAAAACTTCATATTTTTCCTTGATATATATTATATGAATATTATAGACAAATATAAGCATATTTACAATAAGATTTTGATTAATTTTTAATCATCTCTACTCTCTACATCCTCTCTATCCATCACAAATCCGACAACAAGTAGTCCAATAACAAAAATTGTGATAACTCCTATATATAGATACTCCACTATCTTAATCTTCCATACTTCTTGACTAGTGATTTAAATCGACTCTTCTCCTCTATTGATTCAAATCCATTAGCAGGAATATAGTGAAAATGTGGATGTCTATAGAGCATAATATCATCATCTAAAACAATAACCTCTTGAACCTCATCCCATGACCACTTCTCATTATGATTTGAGAGTAGAGTAAATCCATCTTTGTCAATGCTCATCTCTATTTGTTTATCTTTAAAAGGAGACTCTTCAAATGATTTATTGGCTCGTCTTTTGGCAATCCATTTTTTGCCATAGTACCAATAAAAAAGTACAACAGTAGAAAAGAGCAAAATAGCAAAAGCCTCTTTTTTAAATGCAACAACTACACCGTACTGCATCAGTGCAATAAAAAACCAACCGATATAGCGTTTAGCAGAGTTATTAAATTGGTATTTATAAGAGGCTTCAAAGAGCTGTTCTACATTGGCTCTATTCCAAATATAGCTTATTTTGATAGGTTTAGACATGTTCTTCGCACTCTGTTATAATTAAATCGAATTTTTTTATACACCCTTGTTCTTCTAGTTTAGCTATTATTTTTATGGTTTCGATATATTTCTCCTCAAATATTTTGCTATTAACTTCATACTTTTTTTGCTCTTTTTTTGCATACCAATAGGCAATGGCTATTGAACTTGCAAATATAGAGTAGATAAGTATCTGCCACTCTTTTAGGTCTAATAGTACGATAAAGTATTGAACAGAAAAGAGTACAAAAAACTCTATAGAAAAGATAATGACCAAAGTAGAACTCTGTTCAAAATCGAGAGTATAAGGCTCTATCTCTCTTAAATGAGCTAAATTTTTATTTATCTCTTTTACCTCTTTTTTACAACTTTCATCTATATTTGATAGTTCTATATCTCGTAGATGAATATTGCTCAAATTATATTCAACATTTATCTGTTTATACTCTTCTAATATCTGGGGATGTTCATTTATGATTTCTAGGATTTCGTCTTCATCTACTTTTGATTTTCCTGCTATCTTTTGGACATCTTGTAAAACTAAATCATACAAACCAATAGTTTTTATCTCGTTGGCTACTCGTGGTAGGTGTATCAAATTTACTCCTTCTGTCTTTTGGTCGGCTTAAGCCGACCCTACGGTTTATTTTTTTTAAGATTCTGTAGGGTTGGCTTTAGCCAACCACAACATATATTAAGCCTTATGATTATCAGCCACTGTTTCAGGTTCAATCCCATAAGAGGCAGTCTTATCTTCAGAAGGCAAGAAGATACCAATAAGCCCTTTGATTCCTACTGACATAACAATATTAAATAAGAAAATAAACCAAGCAATCAGTACCATACTTCCACAGATAGCAGATAAGACCATCAGCGTATTAAACTCACCATCTACATAAAGGTGTCTTCTAAGCATACCATCAAGTCCTGCCATACCACCTAATGCACCCATTCCAATACCACCAATTAGATACATCCAAAAGTGAAGATTAGAGAGTTTACTAGAGTACATTTTTGTATTATTGGTTACAATTGGCCAAAGAACATACAAGGCACTATAGAGTGTCATATATAACCCAACAATCAGAGCAATGTGAACATGAGCCATAATAATCCACTGTGTATTATGAAGAACACGGTTCATACCCATATCAGCTTGAATAATCGCTGCAGGAACAGCCAATCCAAATCCAACTAAACCACCAAGTAGATATTTTAGCTCCATTGTCATTTTAAGTGGTCGTGCTTTCCATAGTGTTATTAATGTAATAAATAGTGCTAAACCTTGAGTTAGAAGCTCAAACGCTGTTACCATTTCACCTGAGATTAATTTCATCATCTCTGGTTGACCTTGGTCTGCTAGAAGGTGATGAGACCAAACCATCCAAGATACTAAAAGCTCTAACATCAAGGCCGCTCTTGCTACATTCTCCATAAATAGCTTTTGACCTGTAATCAAAGTTGCTAGTAGATACCAAGAACCTGCTACATAGATGAGAACCAAACCATCAGCGACAAGGTCAAGACCCCACCAAAAGTAGTTTTTATAGAGTAGTGCATCAATTGCTCCTACATTTAGAGGATTTCCACTTACATCAAAAAGAAGATAAACCAATACCAAAACACCTGCTGATAAAATCACTACAGCATCAAGGAATGTATCAACTGTACCACGAAAAATTGCAACGACAGGAAGAGCTAATGCTGGTTCTTTTGAGTAAGGTGGTTTACCTGTAAGTTTATGCCAAAGGTTTAACATACCATCAATACCAAATCCAGAGATTAGAAGCTCTTTGGTTGTTTTGTTTGCATGAACACCAACTCTAGCAAAGATAGTTGCATAGATATTGTAGATAAATCCAAATGTACCAATCATAATAAGTGCCACACCCAAAATAAACACAATTCCACCAATTGCTTGAAACTGTTGTGTATCAGCAGGGAGTGGCCAATAGAGTGTATAGAGTGGTGCATATTGCCATACAAATGCAGCAATCCAAGCCAAAGCAGTACCAATAGTAATAAGTAACCAAACAGCATTTGCTAGTTTAATACTATAGAGTGGTTTTTTAGTTAAAAATGGTACTAAAAACATAAATGCAGCAAATACCAACTGATAGGTAGAACCAAAAATACCCACAATTGGGTGAACTGTCATAATTGAGAAGTAGTGTGCCGAGTGAGAGAACATCTCTGGTAGTGGATTACTAGGTCCCGTTTGAACCAATTTCATAATCATACCCTCAATAGCAACCAAACCAAAAAATAAAAAGCTCATTACAACAGCTCTTAGTGTCACTTTTTGAAGTGCATTGAGACTCTTGTGGTCGAAATTTGTACCATTAATTAAATTGTTTGTAAAACTCATTACTTATTACCTCCCTCTTTACATCCAACAACTTCGACGAAATTTTTAACCATCATAAGGTCTTTGCCATGTTCATCATATTGTGCTGTTCCAGAGTACTCTGTGGATGTCAAATCAAACAGACCATTATGATGAAATGTCCAAAGCATATCATTAGAATCCAAGATACCATTTACATCTGTTCCAGGATTGACCTGCATCTGTGTTACAAGTGAACCATCTTGTCTAAATAGACCAAAACCATAAACCAAATCATGACTTTGTACATCAAATTCTACAGTCTGACCACATTGAATAGTAATCTTTTTAGGTAGATTTACCCATTTATGATTTTTTATCTCAAATTTATAACTAGCATCAGGTGTAATACTGTGTCGAGTAATATCTTGAGATACCCAAGGAATCGCATTATAGGTAAAAATATGGTGTCCTACCCCTCCTGCAACCAAAAATGCGATATAGGTATAAAACGGTATTCGCACTATAGATTTAGCCTTCTCTTCTCTTGTTAGATTGTATCCGAACCACACAATTACCGAAATAATTAACAGTGCATAGATGGAGTAAACAAACCAGTGAAAAGATAATAACTCAGCCGAGTTTGTAAATGTCATTTTTTCTCCTTTTTTAAGTAGTTTGATAAATAATACTATTTATTTATAACCATTATAATATAAAATAATAATATAATTTATCAAGACTTATAATTTTATATTTTTAGAGAAAAAAAAAGCTTGATTAATATCAATTAATAATATTTGTTATGATTAAATAATAATCAATTTTATATTTTATAATGATTCAATATAGTTCATATGGAGCATAAATCGACTTTTAGTCTCTAGTTAACAATATTTATATAGAAATATTACTATAAATAATGATTAAAAATCATACAAAAAGGATAGTGCGACTTTTTGATATAGATAAAAAAATATTAATGATAAATAATATAATAAAACAAGAAATAAAGGAATATTTCTATATAATAGATAAAATAAATATTCAAAGGATCAATTTTTATGGAAAAAATACATTTAGAGGGATACAGGAGATTTAGAGAAGTATGTTTAGATGGAAATCAAGAACTTTTTAAAGCATTAGGAGAGGGACAAAATCCTCATACTATGGTAATTACATGTAGTGATTCAAGAGTTAAACCTGGTATTATTTTGGGGGCTAATCCAGGAGACCTCTTTGTTGCTCAAAATATTGGAAATATGGTTCCTGAATATGGTGACTTAATAGGTGACTCAACACAAGCCGCACTAGAGTATGGGGTTGCAGCACTCAAAGTAGACCATCTCATTATTTTGGCTCATAGCTCTTGTGGTGCATGTGCGCATCTATATCATGAGCATCAAGAGGGAGAACCTGAATTGATACATGTAGAGAAGTGGTTAGAGCAACTTCAACCTGCTAAACAGGCTTCTATATTACAACTTCAAGCTGATAGTAGTCTAAATCGTGCAGAGATAACTGAAAAAAATAATCTTGAACTATCATTAGGAAGATTAATGACCTATCCATATATCGTTGAAGCTGTAGAAAAGGGTGAGCTTAAAATCCACGGCTGGTGGTATCATGTTGGTACAGGAGCTATTGAGGTTTATGACCACGCAACCAAAACATTCTCCAAAGTCTAATTAACTCCTAAATGCTCTCCCATTTTGGAGAGCATTATCTCCATTATAAATATCATATTACGTCCATATCTGTTACTTTTCTAACCATTTATAAAAATAAAACTATCTATATTTTATTTTTTTCTTAAAAAAAACTTTTTCAAATATTAAACAAGATATAATTTTATTTATTTTTTATTTTTTTTGGGAAATAAAAAAACAATATCTTTTTTAGGGGGAGAGAGGTTTCACAGGAGTTAAATAATATGACAATAGATATACTTAGATGCAAATACTTCTCAAAAATGAGAGGTCGGAAACGAACCAAAAACCCTATAGAGTTCTCAGAGATACTTTGGTCTTGGGTAGGCTCTTTTATTGGAGTGGGAGCAGTCTCTTTGGTTTTTTTTGATATGGTCAATCAAGTTGACAAGATGATGCTTATTGGCTCTTTTGGAGCTTCAGCTGTATTGCTCTTTGCTGTATCAAATAGTCCTTTGGCACAACCTAGAAATGTTTTAGGTGGATTTATAGTATCTGCATTTATTGGAGTAAGTGCCTATAAACTATTCTCTCATGACCTATGGTTGGCTTCTGCTATTGCCGTATCTACCTCTATTGCTATTATGCAACTAGCACAGATATTACATCCTCCAGGAGGAGCTACTGCACTTATTGCTGTAATTGGGAGTGATGACATTCACAGTTTGGGATATAGTTATGTCTTCTTGCCTGTTGGAATGGGTGCATCTATTCTATTATGTATAGCTATTGTGATTAACAATATTCCAAAAAAGCGTAGCTATCCACAATATTGGGTATAGATTAACTTCTATATCTATCCCCTACAATATGCCCTACCCCATCAAATTCAATATCTAGGGATTCTCTATCTCGAATAATCTCATCATCTACAAATATCTCATTGATACTCAAAATAAGAGGAGTAGCACTATCTGATTTTAATGTTATCTCTTGGTCAAAATCACAAAAATAAGCTATAGGAGATGAATTGATAATAGGTGGGTAGCCCTCTAATATCTCTTTTGTCTCTATATTAAACTCTTTTGCTTCGCTTTGACTACTTGGTATCTCTTGGGATGTTTGGTGCATCTGCTCTCTATCCTCTGCTTTTACCATACAGATAGTACACTTTTTACTCTGGTGAATATTATTGAGTGTATCTTTTAGACAACCATCCTCTTTTGCTCGAAAAGAGATGATAAGAGTAGGTGAGTCAAATGAGAGTGGTGTAAATAGACTATATGGAGCAATATTAATAACTCCATTTTCATCTTCAGTTACTATCCATGCAATTGGTCTAGGGTTTGAGGTTTGTAATATAATATGACTGTTTCGTTGTGGGTTTTGGGTTGTATCAATAAGCATAAATCTCCTTTATGTAGGGTGTTGTGCCTCACAACACCGTCAAATTAAAATTCGATTTTTTTAATATTTAGATTTTTTTTGACGATGTTTTCAGAGGAAAATACCCTAAGAATTTTGAATTTTATCTAATTCTTCAACAGAGAGATGACGATTAGCATAACTAAAGATAATTGTATCTTCTCTATAGATATGAAGCTTTAGTAACTCCAATAGCTCTTTGGCTTGATTAAGTGCAACATCAAGTATCATAATTCTACTTCTCTCATCAGGAATTCTTACAAATAGAGCGAACATATTAAATGTTACTGATGTCATTTGGATAATTTTAACATGCTCATCCTCTAGTACATCAATTACATTAAATTTCTCATCTCCACCTTTTGAGTGTCTTCCCTCTTTTAGCATACTTTTGCTAATTGCAGGAAATAGAGCTTTTTCCTCTTCTCTATTGTGAGGGATAACCTCTTCATCCATATAGGCAAAAAACTCTCGTAATCTTGCATCTATCTCTTTGTCAATTCTACCACCCTCAATAAGCATAATAGTCTCTTCAAACATCTCTAGTTTATCTGAGTACTCTTTGTGTTCATCCATAAGTTGCTGGAGAAGTGGGTGCATATCTTCATAAGCTACCTCCTCCTCTTTTGGAGCATCATAAGCACTTGGTGGTGAAAATGGAGACATCTCTGCCTCTCCTATATTTATCTCTTCGATTTCTGCTGTGGCGTTCATTGTTCTCCTTTATTTTGAACATACGGTCTCGTTCCATCCTCTCTGAGGTGGAATGCATAGGCAAGAACAATAAAATTCAATGCTCAAAATCCTGTATGCATTCCACCTGAGGACAGGTGGAACGAGATGCGAAATGTATTTTTTAATTATTTGTTGGTCTTCTTACATCATTCCATGATGTTTTAGCATCTCTAACGGTTTTTGGATTCCAATTCCATCTAACAACTTGGAATGGTCTACTTATATAGTGGAACGGTGCTACCAAGAAGTGAACTAGTCTTGAGAATGGTACAAGTAATATAATTGCAAATGCCAAAACAATATGTGTCTTAACAATCCAAGGCAATACTACAACAGCTGTAATATCAGGGCTAAAGGTAAAGATTGAATGGAGATAAGGAACCATATCAGAAGCATACCATGCTAGACCCCATTTGGAACCAACAGCAATAACTACTCCAAGAATAAATTGGATAATAAGTAGTGCTTCAATTACAGTATCCATTCTATTGGTTACTACTTTGATTCTATCATTTGTATGTCTTCTGATAAATAGAAGAACCAAACCGATAATTGCCAATACTCCAAAAACAACACCTACTGTCTCAAATGCAACTAGTGTACTTCCTCCAATAGATGAAAATATTGATGGGAACAAGAAACCTAAAAGGTGTCCCAAAAATATCATAATAATTCCAACATGGAATGACAAAGAGGCTGAAAATAGCTTTTCAGTCTCTAAAAGCTGTGATGATAGTGATGAGTACTTAAACCCATGACCATATCTATAGATTGTTCCTATCATAAAAACAACCAATGCAACATAGGGGAATGCCCCAAACAGTAACATATCCATATTTTACTCCTATTTTTAATTTTATTTTTTCAAAATCAAACTCGTTCCATCCTCTCTGAGGTGGAATACATAGGCAAAAACAACAAAATTCAATGTCGAAATTCTGTATGCATTCCACCTGAGGACAGGTGGAACGAGAGAATGGTTTTTATACGCCACAGCTACTAACAGGCATCCCATTGCTATCAAATCGCATAGAACAACTATTAGAGCTTTTTTTACCCTCTTCTACCTCTAACTCATTTTTCAAAAAGCCAAAGAAGCTAACATCTTCAAAGGGTTTGTTCTCTTTAATCAATTCAAAATCACTATCCATAATGATATAGAGTGCTTTAAATAGATGCAGAAACATCCCCAATGGAACAGAGGGGATAATTAGTGTTTTGTACTGCTTCTTATATAGCTTCTCTTTCTGCTTTATGCTAGACGGAGTGTACTCTTTCATCATATTCTCAACAGCAGGGGCAACCAAGAGAGTAACTAAATCATTTAGAAGCTCACTACTTTTGACTTTTGGGATGAGTCTTAGAACATTAGCTAAATGGTCTGCTAACTCTCCACTCAACTCATTACCTACTGCTTTGTGTTCACCACTTAGATTAGCTAGAACTTCACCTCTAGTATAATCATCACCATAAAGTACATACCCAATCTCTAGTGAGGTAATTGCTTGAACCTCAAATGATTTGGTATATAGCTCTTGAATCTTATATATATCTGTTGGGAGAAGCTTCAAAAGCTCCTCCAACTCCACTGATGCTGTAGGGTAATCAGATTTTAACTCATCTGCTACACTCTGCATAGTGGCGAGATACCCCTCATGAGGGTAATCAAATAGTGTTGAGATTAGTTGATATTGATTCAACTTCATCTACATTCCTCTAACAGGTTGCTCTTTGAAGCCAAATCCTGTGCTACCTTTGACATCAGCAGTTGATTCCATCATCTCAATAGATTGCTCTCTGTGAGCGGCAGGGATAACAAATCTATCATCAAACTTAGCTAATGATGTAAGGTAATAGATACCCTCTGCATCCTCTTCTGTTAAGTTGACCTCTGCTAATGCTCTATCTGATTTCTCTTTTGTAATATCACCAACAGTTTTATATCGTCTATATAATCTAATCGCCATTAGTTTTTTGAGTTTATCAGTCAATAGTGCTTCATCACCTGCACCAAATAGATTCGCCATATACTTAATAGGGAATCTTGTCTGCTCAATTGTTCCAAAAATCTCCTCAATAGAGGTATCATACAACCACTCATCACTCCACTGTTTTGCCATATCATTAAGTGTACTATTGTCATTGCTGTTTTCAGTAACACTTGCCATAACTGGTAACAATGGTGGTACATAAAATAGGTTTGGCAGTGTTCTAAACTCTGCATGTAGTGGCAATGCTAATTTCCACTCTTTTACAAACTTATAAATTGGTGACTTTTGAGCCGCTTTGATAGTCGAATCAGGTACACCATTTGCTTTTGCCGCAGCGATAACCTCTGGGTCATTAGGGTCAAGATATATATCCATCTGATTAGCAATAAGCTCTTTATCAGTGGATGATGCTACCTCTTGAATCTTGTCTGCATCATAAAGCAATGCACCAAGGTATCTAATTCGTCCAACACATGAGTGCATACAAGCAGGAACTTGACCACTCTCTAGTCTTGGATAACATAGTAAACACTTCTCTGATTTACCTGTATTCCAATTGTAGTAGGCTTTTTTATAAGGACATGCAGTAATACACATTCTCCAACCTCTACATACACTCTGGTCAATTAGAACAACACCATCTTCACCTCTCTTATAGATAGCACCTGATGGGCAACTAGCTACACAAGCAGGGTTTAGACAGTGGTTACAGATTCTAGGAAGATAGTAAAACGCCATCTTCTCTAATTGGAACATTGACTCCTGCTCAGCAGGGGTTAGGTTCTTTAGGTTCGGGTCTTTTCTCGCAAAGTCAGGTGTTCCACCCAAATCATCATCCCAATTTGGTCCCATCTTGATGTCGATAGGTTTTCCTGTGATTAATGAAATTGGTCTTGCAATTGGTTGAATATCTTGCTGTGGAGACTCGATTAAATCCAAATACTTATATGTAAATGGCTCATAGTAGTCATCAATTACAGGTAGATTTGGGTTATGAAAAATATTCATAAGCCCTTTTAGTTTACCTGCTCCTTTGAGCTTGATACTGCCCGATTTGCTTCGTTCCCAACCACCTTTGTATATATCTTGGTCTTCCCATTTTGTAGGATAACCTGTTCCTGGTTTAGTTTCAACATTATTCCACCACATATATTCAGCACCTTTACGGTCTGTCCATATATTTTTACAAGCTACTGTACAGGTGTGACACCCTAGACATTTGTCTAGGTGAAATACCATTGATATTTGTGCTCTTACATCCATTTTTTAGACTCCTTTTATTAAAAGACCACTTCGGTCATTTTTTTGATGATAACATGTGTATCTCTATTGACTGCAACTGGTCCCCAATAGTTGAAGTAGTATGTAAACTGTCCATATCCACCTGCTAGTAGATTTGGCTTCAACCGAACACGAGTAACGGCATTGTTACCACCACTTCGTTTTTTACGCTCTTGTGAAATTGGCAATCCTATAGTTCTCTCAATAGTATGATAGAGGATAGTTACACCTTTTGGTATTCTCGTACTCACAACGGCTCTAGTACAATAGACACCATTATCGTTGATTACCTCTACCCAATCATTATCATTGATGTCCATCTCTTTGGCATCATCCTCATTAATCCAAATTGGCTCAATACCTCTTGATAGAGTAAGCATTCGGATATTATCCATATAGGTTGAGTGAATATGCCATTTTCCATGAGGAGTTAGACAACTTAGAACCTTTGCTTCACCATTTTTGACAGTCTCTCTCAAATCTCCATAAACCTCTGGTCGTGGAGATGGTTTATATGTTGGTAGACTCTCACCATAACCTAGATACATCTCATGGTCAATATAACTATGTTGTCGCCCTGTTAGGGTTCTCCAAGGTACATTTTTTTCTACATTATATGTATATGGTGCATAGGCTCTATCATCATTCATAAGTCCTGCCCAAACAGGTGAAGAGTGGTATCGTTGAGGTGCTTTTTGCAAATCTTTGTACTGCATTTTTACACCCTCTTTATGTTTGATAATAGAGGATAGATTATCAAGACCTGTCTTTTTCTCTGCATTTTTATATGCACGAACTGCTAATTTTCCATTAGTTACACTAGATAGGTTAAGTACTGCATTAATTGCATCTACATCCTCTTCTAACGATGGATATTTTTCGCCTTCGTACTTAATAGTAGAGAAGTGGTTAGAGTCAATCATATCATCATATAAATCATCACACGCATAGCTACTACCATGTGCGCCTCCACCATTCTCTCTAAAGTTTCTACCAAGAGTCACATACTTATCATAGATTTTAGTATAGTCTCTCTCTTCGATAGCGATTTTGTGCATAGTTTTACCAGGGATTGCTTCACACTCACCTTTGTACCAATCTTGGATGGTAGGTTGTGCTATCTCATCAGGTGTATCATGACCTAGAGGCATGGTTACAACATCTTTGACAGGGTCAGGTAGGTGTATTTTTGCTACTTCACTTGTTGCTTTTGAGATTGCTTTAAATATATCCCAGTCAGTTTTTGCTTCCCATACAGGAGGAACAGCTTCTGATAGTGGGTGAATAAATGAGTGCATATCTGTAGTATTTATATCAGCCTTCTCATACCATGAAGCAGATGGCAAGATAATATCAGAATACAACGCAGATGAATCCATTCTAAAGTTAAGGTCAACTACCAAGTCCATTTTACCTGTAGGAGCATGTTCATGCCATTTAACCTCTTTGGTAGGCTCTTGGTCTTTTGCAATTGTATTTGTATGAGTTCCAAGATAGTGCTTAAGTGCATACTCTTGCCCTTTCATACTACCTGAGATTGAGTTACCTCTCCAGATATACCAAACTCTAGGGAAGTTCTCTTCTGCATCAACATCACCAACAGCATACTCTAAACTTCTATCTTTTAATGAGTTAAGAACATAATCTTTTATCTCTTCATCACTACTAGCACCACTCTCTTTTGCTAAATCAAGAGGGTTTTTGTTAAACTGTGGATAGTAACTCATGTGACCCATTCTAACAGATTTATAAATCTCATCTGCCATATGCCCACCTGTCATCTCATTATCAGGTACGGCGTTGTATTTTGAGTGTAGTCCATCGTATCTATATTGGTCTGTATTTAGATAGTGCCAAATTGGAGCTTGTTGAAGTCTTGCTGTACTATTCCAATCTTTTGCAAAGGTAATATTACCCCACGCATCAACAGGAGCTAATTTCTCTTGACCAACATAATGATTCATACCACCACCATTTTTACCAATACTTCCTGTAAACATAAGAGCCATAATAGCAGAACGATAGATGAGGTTACAGTGATACCAGTGATTAACACCAGCTCCAACAATAACCATATTTTTACCTTCAGTTATCTCTCCATTCTCTCCCCACTCTCGTGCAATTGAGATAATAGTTTTACTATCAATTCCTGTAAAAATCTCTTGCCATGCAGGAGTATAGGCCGCTGTTTTGTCTGTATAGTCTGTTGGGTAGTCTCCACTAAGTCCTCTAGGCACTCCATAGTGAGCCATCTGAACATCAAAAATAGTTGCAACTGCTATCTTTTCACCACTTGTAGTAGTAACATACTTAACAGGTACACCTCTTTTGGTTTTGACATCTAATCCAAACTCTTGGAATGTAGCATCAATTACATCATCAGAGTTATCAATAAGTGTCAAAATTGGGTCATAAGGCTTGTTATCAACAGAACTCTCTAGCTTAGTATTCCATTTTCCAACATTCTCTTTTGCCCATCTATCACCAACTGTCCCTTTTGGAACAACAAAATCACCACTATCTTGGTCAATTTGGATAAATTTCCAATCACCATTCTCTATATCTTTGTAGATTTCAAGCTCATTGGCTCTTAGAAGTCGTCCTGATTTATACTCATCTCCATCTTTTTCGATTTTGACAAGGAAAGGCATATCAGAGTACTGTTTGATATAATCGATAAAATAAGGCACTTCTCTATCTACATAGAACTCTTTGAGGAGTACATGAGTAATTGCCGACCAAAATGCGCCATCACTACCAGCGTGAAGAGGAACCCACTGGTCTGCAAACTTACTAACCATACTAAAATCAGGCGCACATACAATAGTTTTTGTCCCATTGTGTCTTGATTCTGCAAAGAAGTGAGCATCAGGAGTTCTAGTCATATTGAGGTTTGCACCCATATCAATAATCATCTTGGCATTAAACCAATCAGCAGACTCTCCACAGTCAGTCTGTTCACCCCAAACCTCTGGGAATGCAGGTGGTAAATCACAATACCAATCATAGAAACTAAGAGCAACTCCACCCATAAGTTGTAAAAATCTAGCACCTGCTGAATAACTTAGCATTGACATAGCAGGAATAGGAGAGAAACCTACAATTCTATCTGGTCCATGTTTTTTAGTAGTATAGATATTAGCAGCAGATGCAATCTCCATTGCCTCTTCCCAACTAGCTCTTCTAAATCCACCTTTACCTCTAGCCTCTTGATAACTTTTTCTCTTTGCTTTATCAGCTTGAAGTGCCTCCCATGCCTTTACAGGGTCATTTCCATTTTGAGCTTTTTTCTCTCTATACGCATCAAGTAATGCACCACGAATTAAAGGATATTTGATTCTAACAGGACTATATAAGTACCATGAGAATGAGATACCTCTTTGACACCCTCTAGGCTCATAAGGAGGAAGCTTATCATCAAGTAGAGGATAATCTAACTGTTGTGTCTCCCATACTACAATACCATCCTTGACAGCTACTTGCCAAGAACAACTACCTGTACAGTTTACACCATGTGTACTTCGCACGATTTTATCATGCTGAAATCTATTTCTATAAAATTCTTCCCATTTTCGAGTCTTTGGGTCTACAATATCTTGTATCCAGCTCATTTATGACCTCCAAGTTGATTTTAATTGTCTGTCAAACATATCTTGATTGACTGATCTGTTTTTGACTCTTTTTTTGCCAAGTAGTGTCAAACCACCAAATATTACACCTGCTCCTAGGAGACCGATAATCCCAAAAAGCCCCCCCTTGCCTCCAGAAGTAGATACAGGGTCAACTTTTTTAAAGAAAGCAACGAGATTCGCTCCCTCCTCTTTGGTTATCTCATGTCCAATATAAGCTTTGGTCATAATAGGGGATGGCATAGCATCAGATGATGTAATCATCATAGCAATAGTTGGAGCCATGGCTTCCCCTCCATACATTGTTAAGTCTTTTGCCAAAGAACCTCCTGCGATGACTAAGGGGCTATTGACATTATGACAAGCTATACAGGCAACACCACCGTTTTTAAACGATTTTGTTCCCTCAAATAGAGCTGCTCCACTATCTGCATTAGCACCAAAAGAGGCAACAGATAGAAAGAAACTCAAGAGTACTAAACGACTAATATTCATTGGGTCTTCTCCTATTTAAATTGAGATTGTGAATTTTAGCATTTTTTTGTTATAAAAAGAACAAAAATGGATGAAATTTAGTGATAAATATTGAAAATTACAGTAAAAAACGAAGAGAAAGTTAAAAAAATGGCTTTTTAAGGGGAATTTGGAGAGTTCCAACCCCCTTTATTCAATATATTATCTAACTCTATGATGTTTTAAAAATAGAATTTTGATGTATTTGAATTGTTTAATAATAGTATTTATTGTTGAACTCAAAAAAGAGTAAAATATTGCTCGTTTTAAAAAGAGGATTTTCATATATCTATATTGTCTCATTAGACCATTTGTTATAGTCACAGAAGCCAAATGGAATGCCTCTTTTGTTCTGTTTACATACGCATACTCTTTGTTATCCTCTTTGACATATAAAAACCAATAGATTCCACCAACAAGTACAGCACCACTAAAAATATTTCCAAGAGTAACAGGAATAAGATTTCCAAATATAAAAGAGCTTGTATTAAGTGTTGCTAAATCCCATGTTGGGTGATGAGCCATTACAGCTGAAGCTACTGTTGGGTCAAGACTAGCAGTAATTCCTGCAGGAATTATAAACATATTAGCAACACAGTGTTCAAATCCACTAGCAATAAATGCCATCACAGGAAACCAAGCTGCTGCTATCTTACTCACTGTATCTTTTGCAGATGCAACCATTATAACAGCCAAACAGACTAGCCAATTACACCCTACACCCCTAATAAAAGCTTCACTAAAGGTTAAATGGGTCTTTTTATAGGCAAGTGCGACAGCATTTGCACCAACTTCGCCACCATGACCTCCCCAAAGATGGCTATTGTACATCATCCAAAGAAGAAACATTGCTCCAATAAAATTACCAATATAGACCCATGTCCAATTTTTTAGCACCTGTTTGCTATTGAGGTTGCCATTTAACCAACCCATAGAGAGCATAGTGTTTCCTGTAAATAGGTCTGAACCTGCAACAAGCACCAATACCAATGCTATACCAAATACACTACCTCCTATAAAACTTGTAAATCCTGCACCAAATATACCTGACATATCATGTGTAACAGTATTCATTAATTGTGCAGCAAAAGCGATATAAGCTCCTGCTAAAAAACCAGAAACCAAGACCTTGCTAATAGGCATTTTTGCCTTATACTCACCAATACCAATAAAGGCATTAGCCGTCTCCGAGGGGGTTAAAAAATTTTGTGACATAAGTCTCTCCTTTTTATAAATTAATATTTTAAAATATAAAACTTAACACAAAACACATTTGTTTTTATTTGTTTTTTTATATTAAAAAAATATTATTAGATTTATTTTATAGGAATTCGAATTAAAATTAGCTTTTTTATCTGCTTAAATAAAGTATTTATTGTTATTTTTTACTTTAAACAGTTAATGATTAATTTTCATATTTTATATTCATACAAGAGTAATTTTTAACACAAAATGTGTAAAAAAGTATCACAATTACTATCTAACATTACTTCATAATTTTAAATTATAGATTTGATAATTAATACTGTATCAAATAGTATCATTTTTACACATATAACATAATCTTAATGATATACACGATTCATTCACTAATTGATTGCTATAATATTACAGACAGGAGGAAGTTTCCCTATAGATACCAAAAATTTAATGATACTGCTCCATCATTTGGTCATAGCGATAAAGGAGGGAACCCTGTACGGAGTTGAAAGGATTTATATATGAGTATGATGAAAGAGGCGACACCTAAATCTTATAGGATGTTAGTTATGAACACATTGGCGTTTACAATTGCCTTTGCTGCTTGGTTATCAAATGGTGTTTTGATAACTTTCTTAATTTCAAATGGTATTCTTGATTGGTCAGCAGTTGAGATGGGTACAGTTATTGGTATTCCTGTATTAACTGGTGCGTTATTTAGACTTCCAATGGGAATCTTAACAGATAAATTTGGTGGTAGACCAGTTTTTGCTATTAACCTATTGGTTGCATCACTTGGTATGGTGCTTATGTCTAATGCTCAAAGTTACACAGATTTTATCGTAGCTTCTCTACTATTTGGTACAGTTGGTGCTACATTTGCAGTAGGTATTGCATTCACATCAGTTTGGTTCCCAAAAGAGAAGCAAGGTCTAGCTCTTGGTATTTTTGGTGCAGGTAACGCTGGAGCTGCATTAACAGCTCTATTTGCCCCAACAATTCTAAAGAATCTAGTTGCTGGTGGTGATATGGAGGCTTGGAGACAACTTCCTATTATGTATGCAACAATGTTAGCAGTTATGGCAGTTATTTTCTTTTTAGCTACAGAAAACAGAAAGCCTGATAGTTCAGATAAAACTCTTGGTCAAATGTTACGACCATTGAAAGATATAGCTGTATGGAGACTTGGTTCTTTCTATTTTATCGTGTTTGGTCTATTTGTTGCATTCTCACAATGGCTTGTACCTTACTTTGTAAATGTTTATGCACTTCCATTAGTGACAGCTGGTATATTCGCAGCAGCATTTAGTTTCCCTTCAGGTGTAATTAGAGCATTGGGTGGATACTTAAGTGATAAGTTTGGTGGTAACACAGTTTCTATGTGGGTATTTATTACAGCAATTACTATTAGTGCAATGCTTATGGTTCCAAAGATGACTATAGAGTCTCCAGGTAAAGGTGTACTTTCTAAGCTTCCAGGAACAGTTACAGCAGTAACAGAAAATACAGTTGTAGTTAAAAATCCAAAAGCTGGTGAGAGAACTTATAAGTTTACTCCAAAAGTTGGAAATATTGACCCTAATACAGAGGATTTCTTATTGCTACCACACAAAGAGGTAACACAAGAGGCAATCGTAAAAGTTGGTGACAAAGTTGGTAAAAAACAACTACTTGTAAAAGGTACAACAAATATCTTTTTCCAAGCGAATGTATGGATTTTCGGTATCTTAGCAGTTATCGTTGGAGCTGTATGGGGTATTGGTAAAGCATCAGTTTATAAGCTTGTTGCAGAGAGCTATCCACAAGAAGTTGGTGTTGTTGGTGGTATCGTTGGAGTACTTGGTGGACTTGGTGGATTTATATCTCCAATCATCTTCGGTTGGTTACTTGGACTCACAGGACTCTGGTCAAGTGCATGGATGTTCGTACTAGCAGCTACACTATTTGCCTTTGTTCTTTTGACACGCTCTATGAATGAGCCAGGAGCACATAAATAGAATTTGATTTCAATCTTCGAGTAGAGTCTCTTTTAGCTCTGCTCTTCTCTTAAATTTTTGTAGGGTATCTTCTCGATACCCTAGCTTATCTTCCAATCTAAGTCTTATCTAATCGTATCTTCTATCTCCATATCATTTCGTATATTCAGAAAATCTACAGGCATATAAGGTGTAATTTGAATATCTGTTATCGAATCAAGAGGATTAATTATCTCCCATAATCTATTATCATATATCCATGTTTTTCCTGTACACCCAAAAACATTTTTCATACTATCACACACATCTCCGATTCCATCACAATCACTATCTGTCTGCTCACTATTGCTTTTGGTTTTGCAGTTGTCACATATATCTCCTACATTATCATTATCACTATCTTTTTGATTCTCATTAAATAGATATTTACAATTATCTTCATCGTTTGGGATTATATCATCATCTATATCACTATCACACTTATCTCCCATTCCATCACCATCAGTATCAATTTGATTAATATTTACAATAGATGGACAGTTGTCACATACATCTCCTATCTCATCACCATCTTTATCCTCTTGATTTGAATTATTAATATCTGGACAGTTATCACTATAGTCAAATATACCATCATCATCTTTGTCTTGAACAGAGGTGTCTACCATTACTGTTTTTGTCCATTTTCCATAGGAGTTTTCAACTCCATCATCATAATCTGTTATAAAAGTTTTTCCTGAATTCCCATCTCCAGCAGGGTCCATAATAACCACTTTTTTACCAGTTTCATCCTCAACAAAACCTTTAACTACAGTTAGATGCGCACCTCCCCAACTCCAATCTATTTTACGAAACATAGGATTATAATGCTCTATCTGATATTTAATCTCATCAAAAGTTGCCTCTCTTGATAGAGGATAATCAGCAGAGACATTAACTTTAGTAGTTGTATTATTATAATGGTTAATAATCTCATGAACACCTGGAGGCCACTCACCATAGTTATATTTTGTAGGATGTATACAGACATCAGTTACATTTTTATCATTATAAGATAAAACCCATTGAAGTATCTCACACTGTCTATATGGCTTCTTTGTAGTAGGATTTTCAAATCCAACATATCTCATAATTGCATCTGTACTACCCAACCAACACCAATTTCCCTGCTCCTGTCCTACAGTAGGAACAGCGAGAGTTTTTCCTTGCACATTACACGCTAATATTATTGTTGCTATAACTATACTAATTGCTTTCATTTGAGTCTCCTTTTATAAGATAGTTTTTTAATATTGGTATCATTTGAGTAAGATTAAAATCCAATCTATTAGATAAGTTTTCATCTATCTCCAACATACCCCTTGCTCCACTTAATGGCACAAGTTTTTTGGAAGATTCTTGCCAAACAAATAGTAATGGCATTGATTCTTTGAAAACCATAACTAACCCTAAATTCTCTGTAGTACCTAGATAATTCTCTATACTATTTAATTGATTTGCTATCTGTGCTTCTCCTAGTCCAACTACTTTGTCTGTTTTAGTTGAGAATGTCAACAAAGAGCGTATCTGTCTCTTTATAATAATAGGATATTTTAGATTATCAAGATAGTTCAACTCCAAAGTATCATCATTTTTATACTTATTGACACTCTCTGCAAGAAGTGCATAGACTTTTAATGGTTCACCCAATTTAGTTTGATTCAACTCATCTCTATCCATAAATCCAAAAGATATTAACTCCTTTGAGGGGATTGATTTTAACCACTCTTTTTGCCTCTTTTCTATAGTGTTAGTACTACTATTGGGAGTGCTACTACTATTATCATCATTACTATTACCACCACCTCCACAACCTAATAGAGTCAAAATTGTTGCTGTTATAACTGAAATTGCTGTTAATTTTTTCATTGTTTATCCTTTATATTAATTTAAAGTGTTTGTTAAATGTTTAACAAAAAAAATTCAAGATATTTTATAAGGTGGTGCTTTTAAAGTCCACCATTAATTAAAATCTCTAGCATAAATCCTTTTGGGTATCTCTGTAGAATCAGCCACTCCTAACAGACCATCCTCACTTGTACCCCAAATCCACATCTGCCCATATTTATCAATAGCTACAGTATGAACTACTCCTGCATCTACAAACAACCAACTATTTGATTTGGTATACTCTTGGGTTGGAGTTTTAACATTTACATCCCATGTATTGGCTCCAATATTACCATATTGGCTATCTCCCCAACCTCTCATTGTACCATCAGAGTAGATACCCATAGTATATAAATCTCCAGCAGATAGAGAAGTAACCCCTACTAAATCTATCTTGATAGGAGATAACTCCTCATCTGTACCATCACCATTATTTGTTAATTGACCAAAGCCATTATTTCCCCAACCCCAAACTGTACCATTAGCTTGAATAACTAAAACATGATTGGCTCCTGCCGATACGCTCACAAAAGGTGAACTATTCCAATCAGCAAGTAGTTCCCCTTGTGCTACAACTACTGTAGGAATTAATCTATTATCTTTATCTCCTAATCCTAACTCTCCTAAACCATTACTACCCCAACTATATATTTTACCATCATCTTTGATAGCTATACTAAAGTTTGTTCCTGCTGATATAGCCTTCCAAGTTCCATCTATCTGATAAGGAGTTTGTTGTAAATCTGTATTACCACTACCTATAGCACCATTTATATTACTACCCCATGCCCACAAAGAACCATCACTTTTTAATGCCAAGATATGTTTTCTAAAACTAGAAATATCTATCCAATTATCAGTTGATATTTTTACAGGTTCAGGATTTGTTTTATGAATAAAAATATCACTTCCATCCCCTAATTGACCCAAATCATTGCTCCCCCACGCCCAAAGAGAACCATCCTCTTTAATGGCATAGGTAGTCCATCCACTAGCATCCACCATCTTCCAATCATGACTATGTGTTGTCTCTTGGATTTTGGTCAATCTATTGGTGGTTGAGGCATCTCCTAATTCTCCATTATGATTGTATCCCCAACCCCATATAGTCCCATCCGATTTAAGTGCTACTGTATAATTAAATCCAGCCTTTGCTATTTTCCAATAGAGAGATTGTATTGTAACAGTAGCAAACTTGGTATCTCCATCTTCTAACTCCACACTAAACTTACATATATCAGTTGCATTTGTTTCAGAGTGTTTGGTATAAGTTACACTATCACCATTAAATTTACATTTACCATATTTACCATCTTGGGTTAAACGAATAAAATCTCCATCAATACCCAATTTCTCTCTCCAATTAGCAGAGACCTCTATCTTATCTACATCCAAAACTAAATCTAAATTATCTTTAGAAATAGTTACATTACTATTTTGTGTAACATCACTTGCTAGATTAATTGAACTATTATTATCTCCACCATCTGTCCCTCCACATCCCCAAAATAGTATTATTGGGACTATTAGCCCTAAGGTTTTTAATATTCTCATCATTAATCCTTCTATATTTTTTTCTTAAAAGAAGTATAGTACAAAAGTGTTTATTAAATGTTTAACAGAAAAAAACTATTTTAATTTAATTATATTTTTATTCTTTTAATTCCAACTTTTACAATCTTTATTTCATTTTAAGCGAAAATAGGATAAATTTTGTCTTAAATAAAATGCTAAAGGTCATGAATGTCTAAGAATCAAATCAAAGAGGTTGAGAGTGTCTGTACCTACTGTGGTGTAGGGTGTGATATTACAGCAATAGTCAAAGATAACAAAATCCAAAAAATCTATGCTCAAAGAGATGGTGTAGTCTCACAAGGAAAACTATGTATAAAAGGAAAATATGGTTATGACTTTGTAGATGCAGAGGATAGAATCAGAGAACCAAGAGTTCGTAAAAGTTTTTTAGATAAAAACCCTCATATTCTTGAACAGGTAGATGATAGATTAGAGCCTTTTGATGAGAATTTTTATACCTGTAGTTTAGATACAGCAACTACTATTGCTTCTTTGAAATTAGCTGAAATAAAAGAGAAGTATGGAGGAGATAGCTTCTGTGCTATTGGTGGGGCTAGAGGTAATTGTGAATCTGCTTATCTATTTCAGAAGTTTTGTAGAGAGACGATGAACTCTCCTCATGTAGATAACTGTGCTAGAGTCTGTCATGGCCCATCACTTAGAGGAATGAAAGCTACTATTGGGGAGGGTGCATCTACCAATCCCTATAATGACATCTACAAGAGCGAATTTATAGTTGTATTTGGTTCAAATACAATGGAGGCTCACCCAATTGTAGCCAACCGTATTGTAGATATGGCAAAGCAGGAGAATAATCTAGCTGTTGTAGATGTGCGAGAGACTAAACTAGCCAAATTTGCAAAACATAATGTTATTATCCCATATGAGGCAAATCTACTTGTGCTTAATATGATGGCTTATGTAATTATCGATGAGGAGCTTTATCACAAAGACTTCGTAGCCAATCGAACCAAGGGTTTTGAAGAGTTCAGACAAAAAATCCTCTCTGACCCATATGCCAATCCTAAATTTTTTGAAAATATAGATGGTTATGAGTATCTAGCCAAAAAGATTCCAAATATTGCTAGAGAGTATGCCTTTAAAAAATCTATGATTTTGTGGGGACTAGGAGTTACTCAACATCTTGATGGCTCTTATGCTGTAATGGCGATTACTCATCTAGCCATGATGACAGGAAATATAGGCAAAGTTGGAGCAGGTCTTCTACCACTTAGAGGTCAAAATAATGTCCAAGGGGTTTGCGATATGGGTTGTTTACCTTACTATTTACCCGACTATCAGACTCCTGAAAAGATAGGTCTAATGACTCCACAACTTATTGATGCTATGCTAGGGGATAAGATTAAGGCTCTACTAAATATGGGAGAGGATATAGCTCATATTCACCCAAATATAAATAAGATAGATAAAGCCCTTAATAAGTTAGAGTTTATTATGGTTCAAGAGCTATTTATGACAGATATTGCTCAAAAAGCTGATGTGATTATTGGTGTAAGCTCTGCTTATGAGAAAACGGGGGTATATGTAAGTGCTATGAGGCGACTCCATCTATCACAACCATTAGTAGAGTGTAATTTGCCTGACGATTGGGAGGTTTTACAACAGTTAGCCAATAAACTTGGTGATAACTATAGCTACAAAGATAGCGAAGAGCTTTGGGAAGAGGTAACAGAAGTTGCACATAGGAGATTTAGTGGAGCTAAATACTATAGGATGAAACGACACGCCAAGCGAGGAATGCAGTGGCCCATCTATATAGAGGATACTCCTGTACTTCATCTACTTGATTTTAGAACAGATGATGGATTGGGGCAGTATGTCTATAGACAGTATGAACCAAGAGGGATGATTGAGGAGATAATAGAGCAAAAGTTCTACAAAAATAGCTTAGATGGATTCTATCTAACCACAGGCAGAACTCTAGCACACTATAACAACTCTGCTCAAACCAAACGAAGCAAAAAGCTTCTAACCAAATATGATGAGGATGTAATCTTAGCCTCTAATAAAGATAAGGATATTTTAAGTGATAGAGTTATCCTAAAATCTCCCTATGGAGAGACAGCCAAACTACCTGTAAAATTTAGTGACAAGATAAAACCAAGAACTCTATTTGTCACTTTCCACCACTCCAAATCGAGGGTCAACTCACTATTTGGAGATGAATCAGACGAACTGATTGCAACAGCTAGATTTAAATCGGTAAGAGTAGAGGTGATTATTTTCTAATATCTCTAATATCTTTTAATATGCTCTCCTTTAGTTTTTTAAAATTACTATTTATCTTCTCTAAGATATATCTAGTGGGGTTAGGAACCCCTCTTTTTTCACTCTCATCAACTCTATAGATTACAGCATACATTAATGGTAAAAAATATAAATTAAGAACAGTAGCCCAAGCAATTCCAAACCCTAAACTAATAGCCATAGGTTGCAAAATTAGAGCCTGACCAGAGGCAAAAAACATAAGTGAACTAAGACCCAATACCGTCGTAACAGAGGTCAAGATAATCGGACGGACACGATAGGTTGACTCTTTGAGTATATCATCAATATTTTTAGCATTTCTCACAAAAGAGAGCATTATCAACCCATCATTTACCACAACACCTGCTAGACCTACAAGCCCCATAACACCTGGCATACTAAGATTCATTCCCATAAGCTTAGTACCAATCAATACCCCTAGTACAGAGAGAGGTATAATAGATAAAATAATTAATGGTTGAATAAGCGAATTAAACATCCAAACCAAAGTTATAAAAATAAGAAAAATAGCCATAATCGCCGCTTTACTCATCTCTCTTTTCATCTTGGCATTCTCCTTCTCCTCTCCTTTTACAATTACTTTAATTTCGTTATATTTTAACCTATTTAGTATAGGTTTTATCTCTCTCATTACATCATTAGATAGAGTCACTTTTTTATCAACTCTCGCAAACACTGAATGGACTTTGTCTCCATCCTCCTTGAAAATTTTAACAAAACTCTTTTTATAATAAAAATCACACACATCAGACAATACAACAACTCTACCCTCTGGGGTCGTCAAACTAAAATTATCTATACTACCTTTTTGGTCTTTATATCTATCCTCTACTTTTATACGCAATAGTCCCTCTTTGCTAAAGGCTTTTGCATACTCTCCTTTGAAAAAAGAGCCACGAAGAGCAGAGGTGATATACCCCTCACTAAGCCCTAGAGACTGTCCATACTCATTAACACGAAGTTTCAACTCCATCTCACCCTCATTTGCATTATCCGAAATATCATGTACTCCATCTATAGTAGATAGTCTTATTTTAATATTGGATATGGCTTCTAATACCTTATCTTCATCTAATCCAGAGAGACCTATCTCTATATCATGTCCAACTATATCTGTCTGTTGAGCAAATATAGATAACTCCTCATATACCTTTTTATCATCTATTTTATAGTTCTTTAAATCTTCAAAAGTACTCTTTTCAATCTCGGTAACTAACTCTTGAGTCCTTTTCTCTCGTATCATATCACTATCATCATACTCCAAAGAGAAATATGGATTGATATACTTATCGAAAAAGTTCTCTGGAGCTTTTTCATGTAGATTTACAATAATCTGAAAAAGATTATCTCCTATATCTGTTGTCATATCAGCATTCATCCTATAACCAACTACAGAGGTGATGGAGTCAAGACTCTGTTTATCTAACTTCTCCATCAGAACATTCTCAATTTTACTCATAAAAACCTCTGTCTCCTCTAGTCTATTATTTATATTAACTTTACCATTAATAAAAATCTGTTGAACATCAAACTCAGGAAACATCTCAAATTTAGTATACTTTGCCATAATAAGAGTTCCTAAAAGTATCATCCCTACCATAGCTACCAAAGAGATAGATTTAAATCTTAGTAAAAATGAGAGTATTATGCCATAAATGGCATATATACTTTTCCAAAAACTACTCTCCTCTTTATCTATTTTTTCTAACTTCCCAATAGAAAAAAACTCTTTAGCATGAAGAGGTAAAAAATAAAATGCCTCAAAAAGAGAACTTAAAAGAAGTGTCGAAATCATAACAGGCAAAACCTGCATAAACATACCCATCTTTCCACTCATAATAAGCAGAGGTAAAAAAGAGAATACCGTTGTCATTGTAGATGTCAAGATAGCAGGAAACATCTCCAAAGCTCCATCAATCGTCGCATCTCTCGGTGTTTTACCCATCTCAATATGCCTATAGATATTCTCCGCAACTACTATCGCCTCATCCACCAACATCCCCAAAGCTATCAAAACACCTAGTAGTGTTAACATATTGAGACTATAACCTATAGCATCAGCAAAGATAAGTGTAATCATAAATGATGTAGGAATTCCAAGCCCAACTACAAAAGCAATCCGAAAATTCAGTGTCAAAAATAGAGCAAACATCACTAATATTAATCCAAAAAGAATATTGGAAGAGACTAAATTTAGACGATTTTTAATCCAAGTTGAGGTATCAGCATATGCTTCAAATGAGATCTCTCCTTGGTATTTTCTCCTATAGTTAGCCAAAATTTTTCGAACCTCTTTGGCTAAAGCTATGGCATTGCCTTGCTTATCTTTGGTAATATTGATAGAGATATTGGATTTACCATTGAAATGAGATAGCTGTTTTGGGTCACCCAAATCAAACTTTACTGTAGCAATATCTCTTAGATAAAATCTCTTACCATCTACAGATAATAGTGTTCTCTCTAGCTTATCTTTATCTTTCTCACCATTAATAGTAGAGATATAGAGATGATTACCCTGCTCTTTTATAGTTCCCACAGGAAAGATAGATGAGATAGAGGATATGGCCTTATATACAGCACCCTTAGAGAGACCATAAGCATCTATTTTTTTTTGGTCAAGAGTAATAAGTATCTCCTCATCAGATTCACCACGAATAGAAATCTCATTCAAATCACTAATTAGAGAGAGCTTACTTTTTAAATCATCTGCTATCTCTATTAGTCGTCTAGTACCTACATCTCCAGAGATTGCTACCAAAAGAAGAGGGTAACTATGAAGCAGTACCTTTGCAACAGGTTCATCCATATCAGATGGCAAATCTCTTTTGGTAGTAGAGATTATATCTTTTACATCTCCTAAAATCCGTTGAGAGTCACTACCTGTTTTAATATCAGCTACAATATTAAACCCACCATTTTGAATAGTGCTATAGACTGTATCTATCTCTGATATAGATTTTAAATCATCCTCAATAGTTCTGACCACCATTTTATCTAGTACATCCCCACTTGCCCCCACATAACCACCAGTCACTGAAATTTTATCTAATGTAGATGCAGGAAATATCTCTTTGGCTATATTCTGATAAGCAAAAATAGACATAATAATCATAAATGCCATGAAAATATGATTTAATACAGGTCTATCTATGGCAAACTCCAAGAACTTTTTTACCATGGATTCTTCCTCTTGTAATAATTGGATGAATTATAGCCAAAAGATGTTTTTGCTATGATTATAAAAAAATAGGAACCTATAGGAGTGTATCATTTAAAATCGTATTGATTCTAAACGCTTTTTTATACAGAGAGTTCCCAAAACTCTTTTTTAAATTTTCTATATGTGTTAGGTGGTGAGTATCTGTCCCCATAAAATCCACCATTCTATTTTTAATAAGTCTCTCTACAGTTCTCTGCACTCCTTTGTTATAATATCCACTAATAGAGTTAATATTAACTTGAAAAAGAACCCCTTCTGATTTTAAATATTTATACTGTTCAAAATCATCATGCCAATAGAGATAGCGTTCAGGATGAGCCAAAACAGGTGTGTAGCCATTGAGTTTAATCTCATAAATAGTCTCTTTAATATCTCTAGGTATTGTAAAATAGGAGAGTTCAAACAGGAGATATTTGGGCTGACCAAAAGTTAAAATATCCCTATCTAATAGAAGCTTTTCAAACCGTTCATCGACATAATATTCACAAGCTACCTCAATCTCCATCAAAATCCCCTGTGAATTTAACTCATCTTTGAGTCTATTATACCCCTCTAAAATAGTACTACTACTATTAGCAAACATATCACTACTATGAGGTGTAATAATAAGCTTCTTATACCCTAGTGATTGGAGTTCACGAATTAGCTCAATTGAACTCTCCATATCTTTACTACCGTCATCAATACTAGGAATAAGATGAGAGTGAATATCGACTTTAGATAGTGTTGTTTTTTTTGAGAAAAATGAAAACACTATTTCTCCTCTCTATATCCATATCCATATCCATATCCGTATCCATATCCACCATATCCACTCTTACTAATCTGTTTAACATCATTTAGAATAATACCTGATGAGTGTATCTGATACTTCTCTTTTAACTGATTAAAGTCTGAAATAAAAGCTTCTTCTGCAATATTAGCACGAGCCACAAGTAGAACAATATCACTATACTCTAAAATCAATTTAGTATCAGCAACAATACCAATAGGAGATGTATCAAATATAATATAGTCATAATGCTCCTCTAACTCCTCCAAGGCCTTTCCCAACCTCGGGCTTAATAGTAGCTCTGATGGATTAGGTGCTATAGGACCTGCAGGAAAGAAGTCTAAGTTTTTTGTCTCTTCAACTGATACAATCATATCCATAAGTGGCATATCACTAGAGAGATAGTTGCTCATACCTATTTTATTGCGTACACCAAACTCCTGATGTAATCTAGCCTTTCTCAAATCCAAATCAACTATAAGTACTCGGTTATCTGCATTAGCAAGAACTTGTGCTAATCCTGCTGAGATAGTTGTTTTTCCCTCTCCAGGAACTGTAGAAGAGACCAATATTTTAGTACAACTCCCCTCAGAGATAACAAACTGCAAATTGATTCTAAGTGTTCGTAGTGCCTCTTTGAAAAATCTACTATCTTTAATTCTCGGAAGTACCCCATAAATAGATATATCAGTAAGAGATTCTAAATCTTTTTTGGTTCGTATCTTCGTATCAATAAAACTCCTAATAAAAACCCAAAATATACCTAAAATTAATCCTACAATAAAGCTTACTACTAGAATTAACATTTTTTTAGGCTTTTCTGGTTTATCTGCAACATAAGCATTCTCTAAAACTTTTGTATTAGCAATAGTAGATGCTTTAGAGATTTCAATCTCAATTTTTCGTTGAAGCAAAAAGGTATAAATCTGTTCATTAAGCTCGAAACCTCTCTTTAAATTCTCATTCTTAAGAGTCTTTGATGGCATAGAAGCAAGGAGTGTTTTCTTCTCTCGTATATCACTTCTAAGCACTCGAAGTCTATTTTCAAGACTATTTTGAACCATAAGCATATTGGAGAGAATTGTTGACTTAGCAACAGCCTTATTTTTTCGTAATCTCTCTAAATTAGCAACAATATTTGTATGAATTCTATTAATTGTATTATCCACCTCCTGCTGTTGCTCTATCACCTGTGGATGCTCCATTGTAAAATCCGTCAATAGACTCTGAAGTAGTTTTTTTGCATTTTTTAAATCACTAATCAATGATACTATCTGTGGATTTCTAGTTATTGACTTTTCAATATTATCTTGTTGTAGAGTAAGCTCACGAATAGTCTCTTCACTTTGGATAAAACTATCCATAAGTGGCTGAATAGAGCTACTATCAATACCTGCACTAACCAAAACCACACTATTTAAGACCCCTTGGGATAGACTCCTCCTAAAATTCTCAACAGCTTGAATCTGCAATGCTACTTTATTAACTAAATCCTCTTTTTTATCCATATTCTCTAATACAGCAGCACCTTGACTCATTATCGCAGAACCACTCTTCTCTTGATAGCTCTTAAGCTTCTCTCCCTGCTTCTTGAGACTATGTCTAATATCTTGAATCTGCTTATTTAAAAACTCCAATGTCTGCTCTAACTCAGCTGTTTTATTTTTTAGATTATAGTCTATAAAACTAATTGCAATCTCTTCAGCTATCTTTTGAGCTTTGTCTGCGAGTGTATCATGATATACTATTTTCAAAATACGGTCTGACTTCAAATCAGAAACACTCATATTTTCAATAATTCTATCCTCTTGAGCCATTCTATCAAAACTTCTAAAGATATAGGTTTTCTCTTCTAACTCAAATCTAGAGATAAAATTCTCAATACTACTATTATTCTCCACTGTTACATAGGGGTCGATACCTACCGTTTTAATAACACGAAGTGAGAAATCACTATTCTCTATTTTACTATTATAGGTGTGTACATTATCGTACCCAACAGCATCAACCTTAAGCCTAAATCGCTTACCATTAACAGGAATAATCTTAAAATCCTCTCCGTATAACTCCCTATTTTCATATTTAATATCAATTTTTAGATTAGAAAAGTTCTCTAACTCTATCTTTCTAAAATTTTTTTGAATAAAATACTCTCGACCAACATCAAGCTTATCAATAATAGTACCAATAAACTTTTTGGACATCAATGTTACCTTGGCGAGTTGAAGTCTCTCTTCGCTCATGCCCCCACCCAATAAATCTCCTGGATTTAAAAGCTCTCCTAACTTACTACTACCCTTTTCACCCTCAAGAGCAATAGTTACACTAGAGCTATAGATAGGTCTAGTCCAATAGAGATATGCTACAGCTATAATAACTATCAAAAAAGCTGTAAAGATAATAGTTACCCAATTCTCTTTTAATTTAGAGAAGAGTTCACGAATATCAATCTCATCCTCTTCTATGAAGGTAGTTTGATTCTCATTCATACATAATAACCACTACTTAGAGACATATTTAATAGCCAAAAAGGTTGACGCAACACTAGATATAGCCTGAATAATAGGGAGATAGTCTTGAACGCCTACTTTAAAGGCTTTTGAAGTTTTTGGCTCAACATATACAATACTATTTGGATTTAATACCAAATTATGAATATTTAAACTATCAAAGTTTTGTAAATCTAAAGTTGTTAACCTATATTTACCCTCTACCTGAGTAATGATACGAATCCTATCCAAAAGTGCATGGTCTGTCATTCCCCCTGCATGAGATATAGCTTCTATTACAGAGATATGATTACCCTCTATAGGAACAATTCCCTGTTTATTGACCTCTCCAAGAACATAAACTTTATGATTCTTAACTGAAGCTTTAACATATGGTTGTTTAAGATAGCGACTATAATCTTTTGTTAATTTAACACTTAGCTCTTTTGTGGTAAAACCTTGTACCTTGACCTCTTTTAATAGAGGCAGATAGATAGTTCCATCACTTTCTACCACATATCTATTTTTAGGTTCATTATTAACAGAATTTAATAGACTAGAGTCTCTTAAAATATTAGATTTTTGATTCATATTATAGACATCAATCGCCAAAATATCATCTGGCATAATCCTACTCTCATAACTTATATCAATCTCTTGTGATGGGCTAATATTTGACTCTGAACTACTATCAAACATTCGATAATCTTTAACACTACAGCCCGAAAAAAGTGCTAATATCATACTTCCTATAATTAAAATTTTCATTAATATCTCCATATTCTTTCATCTGTTATTTTAACATAATTATATAAAAACTATCGTTAAGAGATATTCCTATAAAAGTTTAAGTCTTGTTATTAAAAGAGAAAAATCAACTCTTCTCTTTTAGAACTATTATTTTTTATAATTTAATGATATAGATGAAAATTATCAGGAGTAATCTGTGGATATTTCCCCTCTTGATACTCTTTGACAGCATCAATAACTGTTTTTCTCTCAGCTCCACAATAAAAGAGAGTTATACCTAACTGCATAGAGACTTTCACTGCTCCAGGTCCTGCATGTGGTGTAAGTACAGCATCCACACCAAGCTCTTTAAGTACCTTAAAAATTGCAGGTCCTGTTGGGTCTTCATTTTTTATCACCTCTAACTTATTTGTTGCTTCATCATAGATACCAAAATATTTTGCTTTTCCAAGCACTTTAGTAATGGCACTATCCTCTCTATTCATCTTCAATGGTGATGCAAATTTCATATGTATTCCTTGGTTGTTATTTTTGTGGGAATATATCAAAAAAGTACTTTTATTATCATGATGTTTTTTATTAATTTTTTCCTCGCTCACAATTCAACTTGTTCCACCTCAGAGAGAATGAGTTATGAGTTAGAATAAAATAATAGATTTTGGTAAGATAAGTTAGTTGAATTTCTTACTAAAATAAGTTTTATATTATACTATTTTTAGTATTATGGCAATGTACTAAAATTAGTAGTATATCATTCTATTTTTAGTACTAAAAAACAATAGGATAAATCATGAGAACCAACCAACTAGTAAGCGTTGCATTTCCCAATGGAATTTTAAATATTTATCATAAATCACAGATGGGAAACCTAAAAGATGTATTTAAATTGGGTAACAAGTATAGAGTTTTGGATGACAAAGAGCCGATAAGATTAAATCAGTTTATAAATAGAAAAGATGTTAAAGAGTTTATAAAATCGGCTAAAGAGATACAGGGTGGAGATGAATCAAATATATGGTATAAGAGAGGAAAAGGCAAAGGTGTTCAGTATTTTGGTAACTTGCATTTTATAATATATTGTGCAGAGATGTTGTCACCTAAATTTCATTGGCATATTATAGATACATTTATTAGTAGTCATATCTTGAAATCTCGTGATGATGGGGGAGATGATTTCAAAGAGTTAAATGAACATCTAAATCAACTAGGTGATAGAGTAGAAGGAAAAAATAATCGAGGTCTATTTATTCAAGTGGCACTTAAGTTGAGATTGAAAATTTTTGGTGAAAAAATAATGAATAGTTTTAATCAAGATAAACAAAATGGAAAATTAGCTAAAAACTTTAATATTTGGAATAGTGAATATGCAAATAGTGTTCATCAGGATAGGAGAGTAAGATATGAAAGTTTGCTTATTAACTATATTCAAATGGGTTTTGTAAATTCAAAAGAGGAGGTTTATCAGGCTATAGAGAAATTGAGGTGAAACGAGCTAACTTGTTCCACCTGTCCTCAGGTGGAATAGATAGACAATTTAGATGTTGTCTTCCGTTATTTTTCCCTATGAATTCCACCTCAGAGAGGATGGAACTAGAGGC
>Ga0256845_1000414_pt1 | contig 41019 bp, 31 predicted proteins | sample RiftiametaG_FD_189101 | JGI IMG/M metagenome (GOLD analysis project Ga0256845, IMG submission 189101) | Tube worm associated microbial communities from hydrothermal vent at the East Pacific Rise, Pacific Ocean - Riftia | ecosystem: Host-associated > Annelida > Integument > Unclassified ...
AGAAAAGAGAGAGGATTTTCAATGTTGTCGAAGTCTAAAGCTTCACCGTGTAAATTAACCTTAATTCTCTCTTTTATTCTTTCTGATTATATCTCTAAAATTAGAGATTGTAAACTTAAGACGTGTATGGTGCATAACCGCCTTGCAGGACGGCAACGCACCATACGCAACGTTTCCGGGCTTCGCCCTGTTACTATGACTTTCTACGCTGCGCTGCGAACTCATAGCAACACTGGCTATAAAACGATTCATAGCCCGGAGACGTTATTGTAATTTAATTATATGAAAAAGGCAGTTTTAATATTTTTAACTTTTTTTATTATTTTTTCCTCTTTATTCTCAAGAGAATTAAAACTTACAAATTTTTTATTTCCTATTTTTATTTCATGAAAAAAACAATTCTTGTTTTTAGTTTACTTATTGTATCAGTGCTTTTACTATTTCAGTTAAGTCGTTACGCAATGATTTCTGGAAATTTTAAAACCGAAATTATTATTGCAGTTATTGCAATTGTTTTCTTTTTTGTGGGTGTATATTTAAACAAGAAAAGCCTGCATAAATCAGTTGAAATTTCAACTGAAATAAATCATAAAAAAATTAAAGAACTAGAAATTAGCAACCGCGAATACGAAGTACTTCAATCTATTTCCGAAGGCTTATCAAACAAAGAAATTGCTGATAAATTATTCCTTTCAGAAAGCACTATAAAAACACATGTTTCTAGTTTATTGGTAAAACTCAATGCAAAACGACGTACCCAAGCGATTCAAATTGCAAAATCAATTCAAATTATATAAAAATCATTATTTTTAGACTTAAATATAATCACTTTGGTACTTTAGTATGAATGAAAGATATATTATTCAGACTACTTTTAAATATCATTTAAAAACGAAATAGTTATGAAAAACACAGTACTTAAATATGGAATATATGGTCTTCTTTTTGGTGTTATTATTTTCACAATACATTTAACTTTAGGGATTGATAATTTAGATTATTCTACGAATGAAATTCTAGGTTATGTTTCAATATTTCTCTCATTATCTTTCGTCTTTTTTGGAATAAAACATTATCGAGACCATGTTAATAATGGTATAATCACTTTAGGTAAAGCAATTGCTATTGGCGTACTAATTTCTTCTTTAGTTGGGTTGGGTATCGCATTAGCAGATTTTGTTTATACTAAATTTATCGACCCTTCTTTTTTTAGCAATTATGAAAAAAAGCTAATTGAACAAGGGAAAGCAGATGAAATTATAAAAATGACAAGTGCAACAGCAGCATTATTCATGCTTGTTCTTGTTACAATTATTGGATTCATTATATCTTTAATTTCAGGGTTAATTTTACAACGTAAAAAATAAGTTATTATGATATTAGGTGCATTTTCAGTAAGTTTAAGCGTAAAAGACATTCACGCTTCAAAATCATTTTATGAATATTTAGGATTTTCAGTTTTTGCAGGAGATATTGAAAAAAAATATCTCATCATGAAAAACGAAAATTCATTAGTTGGATTATTTCAAGGTATGTTTGAAAATAATATTTTAACCTTTAATCCAGGTTGGGATGAAAGCGCAAATAAGCTTGAAAACTTCACTGATGTTAGAGATATTCAAAAACATTTAAAAAGTAAAAATGTTAGTTTGGTATCTGAAGCTGATGAAACGACATCTGGTCCAGCAAGTTTCATGGTTACTGATCCAGATGGAAACACCATATTGATAGACCAACACGTATAACATGCAATACAAAGCAAGTTCACCAGACGATTATATTTCGCAATTACCAGAAGACAGGCAAGAACCTATTAAAAAATTAAGAGAAATTATTAATAAAAACTTGTCCAAAGGCTTTGAAGAAGGCATGCTTTACAATATGCTTGGTTTTTATGTTCCGCATTCGGTTTATCCAGATGGGTATGATTGTAACCCTAAAACACCTTTGCCATTTATGAATTTAGCATCGCAAAAGAATTTTATTGCTGTGTATCATATGGGAATGTATGCTAAAAAAGAAATTTTAGATTGGTTTACTTCTGAATACTCTAAACATTGCAAATACAAACTTGACATAGGTAAAAGCTGTATTCGGTTTAAAAAAATGAATGATATTCCTTATAAATTAATTGGAGAATTGACGGCAAAAATGTCTTCAAAAGAATGGATAAATATTTATGAAACTAACATTAAAAAGTAGTAATCCATTTCCAAAAACATAAAAGTGACCTACATAGAATTACTACAATCATTTAATTTATCAACCCGGCAATAGATTTTCAATGCTTTAGCCGTTTTTGTTTTTTGATGAAAAAGCATTTACAGGTATTATTATGTTGTTCAGGTAGTGTTTAAGTTTTTTCACTACCTTTATTGTTCTAACCGTAAAAGTATAAATATGTCAGATGATAAAAATTTAAGTGATGACCTAAACGATATGTTAGGTGACGCAAAGGATGGTGCAAAAAAAGCAGCCGATAAAGCAGGAGATATGGCAAGTGATTTAGCTGAAGATGCTAAAGAGTTTGCAGGTGAAGCAAAAGAAAAAGCAGCAGAATTTGCAGAAGATGCTAAAGAAGCAGCTTCTGACTTTGCAGATAGTGCAAAGGAAGCTTTCAATAGTGCTTCTGGAGATAATAAAAAAGTTCTAGCTGGAGTTTTAGCTATTATATTAGGGCCATTAGGAGTTCATAAATTTATTTTAGGATATAACAAAGAGGGTATTATTTTATTAGCGATTACTTTAGTTGTTGGATTTTTTACATGTGGAGTTGGTGTAGGATTAACAGGAATTATAGGTTTAATAGAAGGAATTATCTATTTAACAAAGTCTGATGAAGAGTTTTATAACACATATCAAGCAGGTAAAAAGCCTTGGTTTTAGTATAAAGAGTTATAAAAAAGCTAAAAAAATTACTTTTGGCTTTTTTATATAAATTTAACATCGTAATATTGCAATATATAGATAAGTAAAATGGGAATTACCAAAACACAAATATTTACAGAACAACAGAATGACCTTGCACAATTTTTTAAAGTACTAGGACATCCTGCGCGTGTTGCAATTCTTCAATATATAAGCAATCAAAATGCGTGTATATGTAATGATTTAGTTAGCGAAATCGGGTTGGCACAAGCAACTATTTCTCAACATTTAAAAGAACTTAAAAGTATTGGGTTAATACAAGGTGAAGTAGAAGGTAAAAGCATGTGCTATTGCATTAATGTAAAACGTTGGGATGCAATACAAAAACAATTAAACACCTTTTTTAACAAAACAAAATCCAACTGCTGTTAAGCCGATAATGGACATTTGATAATTCACTTAAATAAATAAAATAAAATTTTATAATAATGAATACAGATCAATTATTTAATATTTTAGAGCAACATAAAGACAAATCTTTATTATTTGAATACGCACCAAATTCTATGGTTGCCGCTAATTATCATATTACAGAAGTTAAACACGTTTCAATTGATTCGGTTGATTGTGGTGCGCAAACAGATGCTTGGCAAGAAACAATAATTCAACTTTGGGAAAGCCCTTTAGAAAAAGGGAAAACAGCATTTATGACGGTTAATAAAGTTCTTTCTATTCTTGAAAAAGTTGGAACCATGAAACCTTATAAATTAGATGCTGAAGTTAAATTTGAATATAGTAATGCAACTTTTCATACAGCTCAATTATTTGTTAACGATTTCGAAATAAAAGACAATAATTTAATTATTAAGTTAGCTGTAGAAAAAACAACATGTAAGGCAAATGATATTTGTGGAATTACTAGTAAGATATCAAAAATATTAGAACCAATTTCAGCAACGAAAGAACAAGAACCATGTTGTTCGCCAGAAGGAAATTGTTGTTAAATATAAATTCATAATTCTTATTATTGAGTATTTTTTGGTAGTAAGAATTATTAAAATAAAAAAATTTCTGTTTTCATGGGAATAAAAAAACTATATAAATGAAAAACATTTTAGTACTCTGTACAGGAAATTCTTGTAGAAGTCAAATGGCACATGGTTATTTAAATCATTTTTTAGATAATAGAAGGGTAAAAATTTATAGTGCTGGTATAGAAACACATGGTTTAAATTCTGGTGCTTTATCAATTATGAAAGAAGATGGGTTGGATATTACACATCATACTTCAAACAATGTTACTGAGTATGAAGCTGTAGATTTTGATTATATAATTACTGTTTGTGACCATGCGAATGAGAATTGCCCATATATACCAAGTAAGAATGCAAAACGACTGCATCATAATTTTTATGATCCTTCAAAGTTAGTTGGAACTGATAAAGAAAAACATGCAGCCTTTTTAAAAGCAAGAGAAGAGATTAAAGAATATTTTAAAGATTTCTCAAAAACTTATTTTGATTGATTTTTAATTTTTTGAACAAATAAAAGCCATTTTGTATTTAGCAAAATGGCTTTTTTCACTACTAATTATTAGTTTAATCATTTTTGATGAATTATCAGACTTGATATTAGCAAAATATAAATTAGATTTTAAATTAGTTGTATCTATTGTTATTTCATTTGTATTAGGTGATAATAATACATTTTTGCCTAATAATCAAACCCATATTGAATAATGAAACCCGAGATAAGTTCTGCAGAGGTAGCACTTAAAGAAAACGGACCTGTTGAGTTTATTACCACATTTTTAAATACCAAAAGCATAATTATCGTCTGAAACATTAAAAACATTCAAGTAACCATTCCACGTTTTTGTTCCATCAATGGTAACTTTATTTTGAGATGTTAGAAATGTAATCTTAATATGGTAAATAATAAAGTAATTTTTTTCATAATGAATTGTTTTAATTAAAATTTAGTTTTTGAAAATTTTTACATAATCGATAATAAATTTTTGAGGGAAAATAGAATCATCAACTTCTGGACCACCAAAATCGCCACCAATAGCCAAGTTTAAGATGATGAAAAAGGGTTTGTTAAATGGCCATGTTTTTTCATTCTTTATTTCTGGTGAAAAGGTATAAACCAACTCCTCATCAATAAAAAACTTAATTTCATCTTTTGTCCAATTGGTTTTATAAACATGAAACCCATTTTCTATGTTTTTATTTGTAATTACCTTAGTGTTTTTAGAACTTCCGTAACTATCTGACGTGTGTAATGTGGTGTGAATTTCATATGGTTTTCTACCTACGTATTCCATAATATCTATTTCTCCACATGCAGGCCAAGAATTGGTGTCTATGTCGTTGCCTAACATCCAAATTGCTGGCCATAAGCCATGCCCTTGAGGTAATTTTGCACATACCTCAATAGTGCCATATTGAAACTCAATTTTGTTTTTAGTAGTTATTCTACTTGAATAATATTTATTACCATCTTTAGTAGCTGTAATAACTAAATTTCCATTATTAATTTTTATGTTTTGTTTGGTGTAAATTTGTCTTTCATGATTTCCCCAACCACATAAGTTTGGACAACCATCACCTAATTCATAATTCCATGAATCTAAATTTAAAAACGCTTCATTAAAATGCTCTTCAAAAATAATCATGCTATATTTTTTATCAATTAAAGAGTATGATAAAAGAGCAACAATGATTAAAGAAATGAGTATTATTTTACGTTTCATAATTTAATTTTATCACTATATGTAGTTTGAGAATTTCCTCCTATAAAAATTTGAAATTCACCTGATTCAAAAACAAATTCACCTTGATTATTATAAAAACCTAATTCTTCTTTTGATAAATTAATTTTTATAGATTTTGTTTCACCAGCTTTAAGTTCAACAAGCTCAAATGCTTTAAGTTCTTTTACCGGACGTGTTATTGATGCTACTAAGTCTCTTATATATAATTGTGCCACTTCCTTACCGTCAACATTTCCAGTGTTTTTTAAATTGAAAGTAATTTTCACACTTGTATCTGATGTTTTCTGAATATTTAAATTGCTATACTCAAACGTCGTGTAACTAAGTCCATATCCAAAAGGGTATAATGGGGCATTGGTTTGATCTATATAATGTGACCAAAATACTGAGTTGCCCCCAGGGTATGTAGGTCTGCCAGTGTTTTTATGATTGTAATAGATTGGAACTTGACCAACACTTTTCGGAAAAGTCATTGGTAATTTACCACTAGGATTATAATCGCCATAAAGAACTTGAGCAATGGCATTTCCGCTTTGAGTTCCTAAATGCCAACCTTCAACAATGGCTGGAATATGTTTGTTTGCCCAATCTATTGCTAACGGGCGACCATTATTAAGTACTAAAACTATGTTTTTATTTACTTTGTAAATAGCTTCTAAAAGTTCTTGTTGAACTCCTGGAAGATCAAGTTTAGTTCTGCTTCGTCCTTCTCCAGATTGAAACCCATGTTCACCTAAAACCATAATAACTACATCTGCATTTTTTGCTGTTTGAATAGCTTCAGAAAACCCACTTTTATCAGTGGTATTTATTATAGTTTCGAAGACAAATCCTGTTTCACCTTCGGTTAAATTAGCTCCTTTACTATAAGTTAATTTGTTGCCTGTATAAGATTGTAACCCTTCAAGAATAGAAATAGCTGTATTATCTTTTCCTGCTAATCTCCAACTTCCTAAAGGGCTGTTTTTGTCTGTAGCAAGTGCACCAATTAATGCTATATTTTGTCCTTGTTTTTTTAATGGTAAAAGATTGTTTTTATTTTTAAGTAGAACAATAGATTTTTTTGCTATATCAAGCGCACCTTCATGTATTTCTTTACTACCTATAATTTCTTTTTCTCTTACTGCATCACAATATTTATACGGGTCATCAAAAAGGCCTAATTCAAATTTTACTTTTAAAATTCTTCGTGCAGAATCATTTATATAATCTTCATCTACTTTACCTTCTTTAACTAAATTTGCTAAATGTTCTACATAAGCATAAGATTCCATATCCATATCTGAACCGGCATTTGCTGATACTTCTGCTGCATGCTTTTTATCTTCAACATAACCATGAGTAACCATTTCAAGCATTGATCCCCAATCTGAAACCACAAAGCCATCAAACTGCCATTCTTCTTTTAAAATATCTCTTTGTAAAAATTTGTTGCCAGTTGCAGGAATACCATTTAGCTCGTTAAAAGAATTCATAAAGGTTTTTACTCCAGCTTCTTTTGCTGCTTTAAAAGGCGGTAAAATGGTATTGTATAAAGTTGATAAACCCACGTCTGCGGTATTATAATCCCGTCCAGATTCTGCAAAACCATAAGCCGCAAAATGTTTAGCACACGCCGCAATTGTATATTCTGAAGATAAATCGTCGCCTTGAAAACCTTTAACTCTAGCTTCAGCTATTTTACTTCCTAAAAATGGGTCTTCTCCAGCACCTTCCATAACACGTCCCCAACGTGCATCTCGATAAATATCTACCATTGGAGCAAATGTCCAGTTAATTCCAGCAGCTGCAGCTTCTTTGGCTGCATTACTTGCTGATGTTTTTATGGCTTCTAGATCCCAACTTGCTGACTCAGCTAAAGGAATAGGGCTAATGGTTTTATAGCCATGTATAACATCAAAACCAATAATTAATGGAATACCTAATCGTGTTTCCTCTACAGCTATTTTTTGAACTGCTATTACATTCTTAACACCTCTTACATTAAGCATTGAACCAACCCAACCTTTTTTTAAATGCTCATATTTTTTTGCAGCGTCACCTTCTTCTGGAGAAGGACCAGTAACATTCCAGAATCCGTTGTACTGATTCATTTGTCCAATTTTTTCTTCAAGTGTCATTATATTTAATAATGAATCTACTTTTTTATTAATAGATGATTCTTGATTTTCTGTGGATTTTGGGGATGAGTTATCACAGCTTAAACCAACACATATTATTAAGAATGTTAAGTATATTTTTTTCATTTTGAGCAAATATTTTTTAAAACAGAAAGGTTAAAACCTTGTTTAACCTTTCTGTTCTGCTATAACTAGTTCTGTATTAATTATTTTTATTGATAAACTCTTACGTAGTCTATTTCCATAGTTGATTCAGTAAAACCAGAATCTATGGTTCCTCCTAAGCTTCCACCCATTGCAACGTTTAATATGATAAATTGATCTGCAGTAAATGGCCATGTATCTGCATCTTGCGTAGCAGGTTCGTAAGTGTAAAACACAACATTGTCAACTAAAAATATCATTTTATCTGGAGTCCATTCAGCAGTATATAAATGAAACTCGCTTGTTGTTGTTCCAGTATTTGTATTTCCAAGATTTACTGTTCCTCCAAAACTTGAAGGTGTATGAATTGCTGCCTGAGTGACACCTTCATTATTACCTACATGTTCCATAATATCAACTTCACCACATGCAGGCCATCCAACGGTAGATATATTAGAGCCTAACATCCATATTGCAGACCAAGTTCCTCCACCTGAAGCTAATTTTGCTCTTACTTCAACTCTACCATAAGTGAAATCGTATAATCCTTGAGTTTTAAGTCTTGCCGATGTATAATCACTACCGTCTTTTTTAGTAATAATTTTTAAAGAGCCATCTTCAACAACTGAATTTGCTGCATCACTTGTATAAGTTTGTACTTCATTGTTTCCCCAGCCTCCTGCACCTAGATCATATGCCCAATTTGCTGCGTTTGGCGCTCCATTGGTATCAAATTCATCTGCCCAAACTAAATTTGTATAAATCGTTGCAAATGTTGGTTCATTTTCTTCTTCTTCAGAAGTAATTATAAACCACCAATCAAACTCACTATTACCATCTGTTGTTCTTAATAATAATTCGTTTGGTACTGAACGACTAAAAATTTCATACCTATGAGAACCTCCTGTATAATAACCTATAAAACCTAGTCCTGTTAATGTTATTGTTTCTACTCCGTCTGGAGCAATTAAACTCCAATTTTCAGAATAATCATTATATGGATAGTTTTCAATATCTGCACCATTTGGTGTTTCATTATGAGGACCAAGTTCATCTATAAGACCATCTCTTCCAAATAATGTGCCTGACGTGTCTTCTGAAGGGTCATCATTAACACTATTTACTATGTGTGTAAATGTTCCATCTGTATTAAAAATATATCTATCATCATACATTCCTGTTGATGATTTTTCTCCAGGACCTACTCCAAACCATTCTGAAGGAACTGTACCTCCAACTGGACCTAAACCAAAATGTTTTTCTGCTTCTGCCTTAATTCTCCATGTTCTAGATCCATCACCAACTAAAGTGTTTAATAATTCTGGTGGTGGAGCATAAGTAGCCAATACTTCAACTTCTATTGTTGTTGATGTTGAATTTCCTGCTGTACCAAATGCTACTACTGTAACAGTATATGTGTTTATACCTAAATTTGTAAACCCTATTTCTGTAGAACCATTTGGAGCCATTTGTTGGTTACCATTAAATACAAATCCGTAGTTTATAACATTGTCTGCTGTTGCTGCAAAGTTAACAATACCACTACCATCTCCGTAAGGATTATTGGTGTCTACCCCTGCAATTTGAGCTGTAACATGTAAATTGGTAGGTGCTATAATATTTCCAATTGTTGGATCATCTTCTTGGCAGCCTGTTATAACTAATAATAGAACTAAAACTGAACTTAATATATATTTAAAATTTTTCATTTTTTTCATTTTTTAAATTAATTTGTTAGTTCAAATTCATCATAATAATAAACTGAATCATCACCAGCATTTCCAAAATCGAAGAAAATAACTATTCTCACATAATCTGCTGTTGGAGCAGAACTAAAGTCGTATACTAACTCTTCCCATGTATTTGCAGCAGATGTGTTTAAATCTAATTCTGTTGTAATACTTCCATCAGCATTTTCTAATTTTAATTTAACTACAACTCCTGCATTTGGCGACCATGTTTTTATATTAATTTTACCGTAATTAGATAAATCAATTGGTGTGCTTGTTTCAAAAAATGTGCCTGCCCAAACCTCAGCTCCATTTGTTTTAGTAAGTTGAACTACATTTGCAGTAGTATTAATACCTGTTGCATCTGGGTTTGCAACTACTTGTATATCTGCAATGTTACCAAAAGTGGTAAATGTTGGTGGTGTTCCTTCAAAATCTTGAATTATTGAAGTAACAACTCCTGTTGCTGTTTTATAAAAATAAATATTATCTATAAAAACTGTTCCTTCTGCCCAAGGTGTTCCAACAAATTTTAATTGGAATATCTCTGTAACTGTTAAACCTTGATCTGTATAATCTGAAATTGGAATTTCAATACTTGTCCAACTATTTGCTGTTAAGTCACTTACTATTGGAGCTTCAGTTGTTGTTCCTGAAGCGTTATTTATTAGTGAAGTTTCAAGTTGTGTTGTTACATCTGCTGTCCAAACATCTAAGTGTAAATATTCCATTCCAGAAACATCTACTGTTGTCCCGTCTGCAAGTACAATTCCTTGATAACTTAAATTAATGTATTGTAACATTTCATCTCCAGCTAAATCAAATAAAGCCCATCCACTTCCTTGCCCACCTTGTCCCCAATCTGGAAAATAATTTGTGTCTGGAACATTAGTATATGCACTAGTAAATATTGAAATAACATCTGTATCTAATCTTGACGGAGGTGTTGGGGCAGAAGCTAAAGGTTGAAGAATAGCTGTAACTTCAAAATCTGTTGTATACGTTGTTGTTTCAATAGCTCCTCCCATTGCTATAACTGTAATAGTGTATGTTCCTGCATCTGTATATACGTGTGATATAGAATCGCCAATATTTGCAGTTACTAGGTCGCTACCATCTCCAAAATCTACATTATAAGACATTGTAAAATCAGCTGTTGCGGTAACGTTAATTTGTTTCGAAACAGCATCATCATTTTCAATTGTAACTACAAGGTTTTGTGGTGCTTGAAATGATACTACTATCGCTTGTGTAGCAGATGTTGTTTGTCCATTTAAACCAGTTCCTGTAATAATAAGATCATAAGTTCCTTCTTCATAAACATGCTCTATATTATTACCTGGATTAATAACATCAGAGTTTTCTGAACCATCTCCAAATGTTATGTTAAAATTCGCTACGCTTTCTCCTGTTGGTGTAATGGTTACTAACCCTGTATTATTTTGAGTAATACTTACCAATGCCGAAATATTTGTTGGCGTACTAATTTGATTAATATTGTTTATATTAAACCCATCTTCTGTACAACTAAATATGACAAAGATTACAAGACAAAAATTGATAATTTTTTTCATTTTTTTCATAATTATTTTTTTAATATCCTGGATTTTGATCCCATTGGTTTCCTGCTAATTCAATTTCTATTCTTGGAATAGGGAATAATTTATTTTTATCAGAAAAGCCTGGAATAGAACTTGTTTGTCCTGTTCGAACTTGATCAAAAAATCGATGTCCTTCACCTGCTAATTCTAATTTTCTTTCATTTAAAATGGCATCTAGTGTTGCTGTAATTCTATGATTTGTATTTCCAAAAGCTCTATCTCTTACTGCATCTAAAAACAGTTGTGGATCTGCTAATTGTGATGGTGCTCTAAAGTTTGCTTCGGCAGCCATTAATAATACATCTGAATAACGTATTGCTCTATAATTGTTACTGTGCGTAATGTGTACATCTTGAGCATTTGCTTCTGCGTATGGAATGTACTTTAGATTGAAAAATCCTGTATGCTCATTTCCTGGAGAATAGGTTACTCCTGGATGTGTAGCTACAAAAGTATCGATATCAAAAACTGTTGCTGCTAATCTTGTATCGCCAGCTTCATAGCTGTCTACTAAACTTTGTACAGGAATATTAAAACTAAACCCGTCTGTATAAGGCGCATAATTTCCTCCATTAAAACGTGGTCCCATAAACCCAACTGCTACATTTCCTTCTATACATTGAAAGCATCCAAATCCTCCGCCTTCGCTTCCAAAGTATTGTACTTCAAAAACAGATTCTGAGTTGTTTTCATTACCATTTAAAAAGATGGTTCCAAAATCTTGAACTAATTGATATTCTCCAGAATTAATAACTTGATTTAATGCGGCAGCTGATTTTGTGAATTTCTCTTGATATAAATAAATCTTACCTAATAAGGCTAATGCTGCACCTTTAGTTGCTCTACCACCTTGAGATTGTGTCCAAGGTAAATTATCAATTGCTGATAATAAATCTTGTTCTATTTGTGCATATACTTCAGCTTTTGGTGTTCTGCTAATTGTTTGAGTCTCTTCAATATCAATTCTTCCATTTGTATATAATGGTACATCACCAAAGAACTTAACTAGCTCAAAATAATAGTATGATCTTAGAAATAAATTTTCAGCTAGTATTTGTGCTTTATTATCAAAATCAATTTTATCTTGAAATTCAACAATGTAATTAGCTCTACTTATTCCTGCATACATCCACTGGAAAACACTACGCAAAGCACCATTATCTGGGTTATGTGTCATGTCGTCAATTTGTTGCCAATCTAAAACATCTGTAGCATCTCCACCACCACAAAGACTATTATCTGATGCGATTTCACCTAGCATATTATTTAAATAGGTTGTTGATAATAAATCGTAAACACCTATTAGAGCTGCATTATAATCTTCAGGAGTATTAAAATAGTTTTCAGAATTTTCTTTACCAGGAGGTAAAATATCTAAATAATCATCACAAGATTGAATACTAAATATTAAAATAAAAACGATTATGCTTTTTGTTATATTGTTTTTCATAATTACTTTTTTAAAATGATACATTTATTCCTGTTGTAAATGTTCTAGTTTGAGGATATTGCCCTAAATCTACACCCGCAGAAAGTGGGTCTGAATTTGATACGTCTGGATTATAGCCCTTATATTTTGTAAACGTAAATGCATTGTTTACAGCAATATAAAGTCTTAATTTGTCTATTTTTATTTTTTCTAAAACCGATTTAGGTAATGAATATCCTAATTGTATATTTTGAATTCTTAAATACGATCCATCTTCAACATAAAAGTCTGAAAACAATGTGTTATTTGATGCGCTTCCAGAAGCTCTAGGTACTGTATTTGATGTTCCTTCTCCTGTCCAACGGTTTAAGTATAGTGTTGACTTGTTACTGAATGGTAAAAATCGTTCGTAACTTCTTGCAATGTCATTACCTATTGAAGCATATAATGATGTAGAAAAATCAAGATTTTTATAATCTAAACTAAAATTTAATCCCATTGTAAACTCTGGAATTGGATTTCCTAAATCCGTTTGATCGTCACTACTACCAAATTCTATCTCACCATCACCATCTACATCTACATAGCGTATATCTCCAGGTTGCGCTCCAGGTTGCGTTGCATGTGCGTCTATTTCTGCTTGATTTTGAAAAATTCCATCAGTTTGTAATCCATAAAAAGTACCTATTGGTAATCCTGTTTGGAATCTTGACGTTGGCTGATTTAAATTAAATAAACCTCCAGATATAAATCCTGCGGCATTATTTACTTGAATAGTATTATTATCTATACTTGTTAAATTATAACCTATGCCTATTTTAAAATCATCTGAAAAGTCATGACTAAAATTAAGAGTTAAATCTACCCCTTTGTTTTCTATAGTTCCTGCATTTACAAATGGAGCAGAACTTCCTCCTGCGGAAGCACCTACTAATGCTGATACTTCTGCTACAAGTAATAAATCTTCTGTTGTTTTCTTATAATAATCAACTGTTATTTCTAATTTATTATTCCATAAACTAACATCAAGTCCAAAATTTATTTGCTTATTAGTTTCCCATACTAAATCAGGGTTAGATAAACCACCTAATGCATTACCATAAGCTAAGGTTCCTTCAAATGGATATGTTGCTTCTGCACCTGCGCCTTGCAAAACTCCTAACCATCTATAACTTCCTATTTTATCATTTCCTGTAACACCCCAACTTCCTCTTAATTTTAGTTTATTTATGATGTTGCTTTCAAAAAAATCTTCGTTAGTAACTACCCAACCTGCTGAAATTGAAGGAAAATATCCTATTCTATTATTTGGTCCAAATTTAGTAGATGCATCACGTCTTAGCATAGCAGAAAGCAAATATTTGTTTGCGTAATCATACTGAACTCGCCCAAATAAAGAATACCATCTGTCTTCTGCTTTTCCTGTTGAAGCACTTTGTATTTCTTGTATATCGTTTGGGCTTCCATTTGGAGTATCATCATCATCAATAACAAAAGATTGTGTGTTGGATAAATATGCATTAGCCCAACTGTCTGGTGCGCCAGTTAAATATCCAGTTGCATAAATACCATAAAATTGTGAGCTTCTTATAGAAACCCCAAACAACCCATTAATATTATGATTTCCAAACGATTCTTTATAATCTAAAAAAGATTCCCATGTGTAATCGTAATAATTTTGAGTATTCTCAGATACTGTACTATACAAATCTCTATCGCCATCATTATTTCTGTCAATTACAAATTCATCATTCGCTAAACTAACATTATTAACTACTTTATTTAACCCATAATATTGTAATGGATTATAGCCACGAAATATTACATCTGCGTAATTAAAATTAAAACGCGTTGTAACTTTTAAGCTTTCTAAAACGTCATAAGACAATTCTATTTTACCTGTAAATCGGTTTACTTTAGTCTCATTATAAGTGTTATTTATTAAAGCTAAAGGGTTTATAATCTCATTGCCTTGGTCAACTCCTATATATGTAAATCCTCTTGAAGGACCAAAACCATCTGTACCATCAAACACAGAAGTTAAAGGAGATGCATTAAGACCATAGTATAATACTGAACCTCGATTTCCCTCAGGAATAGTTTTACGCTTAATATTAGTATATAGTAAAAAGGTATTAAGTTTTAATTTCTCTGTTAAATCAAAGCCTAATTTATTTCTTAAAGTCCATCTATTAAAATTTGATTTGTCTTTAGCAATAACCCCTTCTTGTGTAAAGTAACTACCACTTAAACTATAAGTCATTGTTTCTGAGCCTCCTGATGCACTTAACGAATGGCTAATCATAGGTGCTGTGTTAAATAGTTCTTCTTGCCAATTTGTACCTTCTCCTAATCCGCTAATATTACTAAACGGTAATGGATTTCCATCTGCTATTTCAGACTCGTTAAGATATACAGCATATTCTGTAGCATTCATTAAGTCTATAGTATTGTTTGCTTCTTGAATAGAATAGTATGAATTGTAAGAAAACTTAGTTTCTTTATTTTTCCTTCCTCTTTTTGTTGTAATTAATATTACACCATTGGCGCCTTGTACTCCATATATCGCCGTACTTGCATCCTTTATTATTGACATGTTTTCAATATCATTTGGATCAATCACACTTAAATCATCACCAATATTCACTCCATCAACAATAACTAATGGGCCATTATTACCATTTGTTGTTATTCCTCTAATTCTAATGTTTAGTGAGGAACCTGGAGAACCAGAATTCGCATTAACTTGCACACCTGCAGCAGCTCCTTTTAAAGCTTCTTCTATACGTGTTGGGTTTGCTTCAATAATTTTTTCAGCATCTATAGTTGTAAAAGCTCCAGATACTAATTCTTTTCTTTGCGTACCATAACCAATTACGACTACCTCTTTTAACGCTTCTGTATCTTCATCTAAAAATACAGATAGAACGCGGTTGTTTGATATGGTAATTTCTTTAGTTTGATAACCTAAATAGGAGAAAACTAATGTAGAATTTGCTGGCACGTTATTTAATGTGAAATTTCCATCAAAATCTGTAACAGCACCGCTTGTTGTGTTTTTTATTGAAATATTTACTCCTGGTAAGGGTTCCCCATCAGAGCTTGCCTTTACATTTCCAGTAACGTTATTGTTTTGTGCTTGAGCTGAAAACACAAAAAATAGAATTACCAAAGTTGTACTTAGAATTTGTTTCATAAATAAATTGAGTTAGAATTTAATATTGTAAACCTATTCAATGTTATTAGTAAATCCATAAAAAGAACCTCAACAAAAAACATACAAAGCAAAGAATTGTAAGTTTTTATGTGAATTCGTTAAGGATTAAGATTGAAAAACTTTGACTAAATTGTTTAATATTATTTCCAAAATCACACCTTGCTGTGGTAATGTATAGGTGTTTTTTTGAATTGTTGTATGGTTACAGTTCAAGGATATAATTTGTTAAGCCTGCTTCGTGTGGTAAATTCATTTTTTTGCGTAGTCTGTAACGTTTTACTTCTACACTTCTTGGTGAAATATTAAGTAGAGGTGCAATTTCTTTTGAAGATAAGTTAAGTCTTAAATATGCACATAGTCTTAAGTCGTTTGGAGTTAACTTAGGATGTACGGTTTTAAGCTTTTTCATGAAGTCTTTATCAGCATTATTAAATGCTTCTTCAAACAAATTCCAATCGTCTGTATTATTAAGGTTTCTATCAATAATTTTAATTACAGAATTAAGGTTGCTTTTATTTTCTTGCATAGATTTTAATTCTTTTTTTATGGTGCTTAAAAACTCATTTTTCTTAATAAGACTCATTGTAGAAATAGCTAATTCTCGGTTTTTACTTTTAATATCTTGATTTAGCTGTTCATTTTTAAAATGCATTTTTTGTTGCTCGTTTTCTAATTCTTTAAGCTTTAGTTCGCGCTGTGTTTTTTCTAAATGTTTTTCACGTTGCTTTGTATAATAACGTTTATAAATTTGGTGCATAAGCAATAAAAATAATAATATTGATAGCACATACAAACCAATCATAAGGTCAGTTAAATACCATGGTTTTCCAATCTTGAATTTATACGTAGCAATATTTTGAGACTCCTGATTTCCTACTCTAGATTTTACATTAAACGTATAGTCTCCAAAGGGTAAATTGTTGAGATTCACAAAAGATTTGTTAGACCAATCATTCCATTTGTCATACAGACCTAAGAGTTGATGTTGATATTGTGTTTCGGAATATTGATTATAATTTATTGTACTGAAATGAATTTCAATATTATTATCCTTATTTTTAAATTCTTTTTCTTTTGTTAAATTAACTAAAGTGTCATTTCCACTTAAATTGCTATTTATAACTTTATCTATAGTTATATTATAGCTACTTTCTGATAGTTTTGATAAATCTAATGTTATATACCCATCAGAATTGCCAATTAAATATTTATTGTTTGTTAGATTAGATAAACACTCAAATCCAGCAACCCCTAAATTTTTACGAAATGAAGAAGGAATTGGAATTTTGGTTTCGTAAGGAACATTGTTAAGTTTTCCTTGAGATAAATAAATAATATTTCTGTTTGCAAAACCCCAAATTTTATCATCTAATTCATCCGAAATTAATACACCAACCGTTGGGTCTTTTTCATTAAAAAGTTTTTGAGAAAGGATAGGATCTTTTACAAACTTTTTTTCTTCTTTATCAAATATTTCTACGCCAGTGTTTGATGAAAAAATAATTTCGTTATTAAAGCTTATTAAACCTAATCCGTAACCATCATGCTCTTTTGTTATGTTCTTTATTACTTTGGTGTAATTAGTATCTGTTTCTAAAAAACTGATGCCTTTTTGTTCGTTAACTACAACAATTTTATTTTCATCAGTAAATTCAAAAAATCGACTCGAAATAGAGAAACCTTTAAGGGTGTTTTTAAATTGCCATGTGTTGTTTACTTTTTCTAGAATATTTAACCCATTATAATTACCCTGTATTAGTAAATCACTTCTGTTCTTTACGGGTTTAATTGTCCAAGTTCCAGGGAAATTAACAATTTGTTGAGCGGTATTATTGTTTATAATAAACGTTCCTAAATTATGTCCACAAAATAAAGTATTGTCTATAATATTTAAACTCCAAACTTGCCCTTTTGTATTTTCAATTAGTTTAAACTCATCATTACTGTTAAGTGCTCTATAAAATAAACCTTGATTTGTACCAAGATAAAGATTATTGTCAAAATTTTTAGACACGTAAACTTCTCCTAAGTTTCCTTTTAAATCTTTATAAACTTTAAATAGAGATTTTAAATTTATGACACTTAATCCGTTATCTAAACCTAACCAGATGTTTCCATCTATATCTTCAAAAATGGATAGAATGGTGTTATTAATTAATCCGTTTGTTTTGTTAAATTGATATTGTAATTCACCGTTTTTATCAATAACCAATAACCCGTTAGATATAGTACCTAAAAGAAAAGCACCATTTTTTGATTGTAAGCAAGAATACACATTAATATTATTAATATGTTTGCTAGCTGATATTTTCCATTCATTAACTTCTTCATTTTCAATAAAATAAAACTGTCCTTTTTCTGTAATAGCAAGTAGTTTGTCATCTTTCAATAATAAATCTACTATAATATTTGTTTTAATAGTAGAATGATTTGAAACTAAAACAGATTTACCTTTTTCTATTTTGAAAAGTCCTAAACCATATTGTTGAAAGTAAATGGTGTTAGCAACCTTAAAATTTTTAGGTTTACTAATTACTACATCTATAATCTTGAAAGTTTCATTATTAGTGTTATAGATGTAAATTCTATTTAAAGATTGGAAAAGTATCCAGTCATCAAAATCTTGTATGTTCCAAAATTGTTCTTCTTCAATCATTGGCTGATTAAGTTTATCAACTAATGATGTATATAATAACTCACCAAATTCATTTTTCTTCCAATACCCAAATTCCATATAGCATCCAGTGTAGACTTTATCGCCTACAACTTTTACAGAGCGTATAACAGTATTGTTAGGTGAATCATTTAAGATCCAGCGCTCACTATTAAATTCTAATAAACCACTGTTATTTGCTATGAAAAGATTTTTGTTTGCACCTTGAGAAATATTCCAATTTTGATTATTAGCATTATAATCAAAAGATGAATAATTTTGAATAGGAGGAAGCTCTTGTGCTCTTGAAATAAAAGAAAACAAGAATAGTATAAATATTAAAGATGGGTTTTTTATATGCAACTATGAAAAATATATATATACCAATATTACTATTATACAAATACCTATACCAACAGCTTTAGTGTGTTTCCAAGGTGTAATATCAACCTGTTCTGTGTATTCTTGTACAAAAGCTTCTTTTCTAGGATAGAGTTTACCAATAATCAACATTATTATAACATTTAATACGAATAGTATTGCCATAACATCTAAAAAATGAGGGTATGCTTGTGCTTCTGCTAAAGCTAATTGAGCTTCATCAGTAATCCCTGATGCTTTTACAGTATTTAAAGCCTTATCAATAAAGTAAGGTTTCATTAAAAATTGACTGACACAATATAAAATACAACCAGAAAACAATCCTATTTTTGCTGCTATTGCAGGCACACGTTTTGTTAAAAACCCAACAGCTATGATGGTTAAAATGGGAATACTATAAATACCATTTACTTCTTGTAAATACTCGAATAAACTTCCAGCGTTTGCAATTAAAGGCGCAATAAACATGGCGGCAATTGCTAAGCAAACTCCAAATATTTTACCGTATTTAACTACGGTTTTTTCGTCTGCATCTTTGTTAATGTGTTGTTTGTAAACATCAATACCAAATAAAGTAACAGAACTATTTAATACACTATTAAACGAACTTAATATTGCTCCAAAAAGTACAGCTGCAAAAAAGCCAACTAATGAAGCTGGTAATACTTTTTTTACTAACATTGGATATGCAGAATCAGCATTTTCTAATTGTCCATTAAAAATATGATAAGCAATAAGTCCTGGTAATACAACAATTAATGGGCCTAAAATTTTTATAAATGAAGCTAGTAATAATCCTTTTTGACCTTCTTTTAAATCTTTTGCACCTAATGCTCTTTGAATAATTTGTTGATTTGTTCCCCAATAAAACAATTGCACTAACATCATTCCTGTAAATATGGTGTAAAAAGGAACAGGGTCTGATGCACCACCAATTGAATTAAATTTTTCAGGATTTTCTGTTGTTAATATTGAAAGTCCATCAAGTACACTTCCATCTCCAACAAGCAATAATCCAAAAATAGGAATTAATAAACCACCTATTAGTAATCCAATTGCATTAATTGAATCGGAAACGGCAACTGCTTTCAGTCCACCAAATACGGCATAGATAGAGCCAATAATTCCAATTCCAAAAACACAAATCCATATAGATTGATCATGAGTTACATTTAATAATTCTGGAATATCAAACATGCCACTAATAGCAAGCGAGCCAGAATATAAAATAATAGGAAGTAGCACTATAACATAGCCAGTAAGAAACAAACCTGATGTTAAAGTTTTTGTTGTTACATCAAAGCGTTTTTCTAAAAATTGAGGTACAGTTGTAAGTCCGCCTTTTAAATATCTAGGCAGTAAGTACATTGCAGTAACAACCATTGCGATGGCAGCTAAAGTTTCCCAAACCATAACAGATAATCCGTTAGCATATGCCGAACCATTTAAGCCAACAATTTGTTCAGTAGATAAATTAGTTAGTAATAACGAACCTGCAATTACGCCTGCGGTTAAACTTCTGCCTCCAAGGAAATAACCATCAGAAGATGTTTCATTAGTTTTTCTGGTAGCTAAATAAGATATAACTGCAACTAAAAGTGTAAACCCAACAAAAGAAATAATACCTAACATAAATTAAAGATTGATTAATTGTTAAGGTACTAATGTACCTAAAAATCAGTAATTATAGAGTGTTTATATTTTCTTGTATGGTATTTGTATGGTTTTTTTAAGAAAAAAATTTAGTTTGAATCACCATTCCCAGAAAACTTACGCTCCAATTCTGCTTGAAATTCTTCCATAACAGGACGAACTGTACTTTCGGGTAAGTCGGCAATTTTAATATACATTAAACCATCAACGGCATTATTAAATAAAGGGTCTACATTAAAGCCAATGAGCCTGCAATTTTGTTTAATGTACTTTTTAAGTAATACAGGTAAACGTAATGCACCTGGTTCTAGCTCATCAATTACGCGGTCAAATTTATTTAAATCGGCTTTAGTAGCATCAAATACAAAATCTTTATCGGCATCTTTTAACTTTACTTTAAACTCTTTTTTAGGATGTACATATTGTGCAACATATGGATCGTAGTAATGTGATTTCATGAACTCAATCATTAATGATTTTGAAAAGTTTGAAAACTGATTACTAATACTCACGCCACCAATTAAATATTTATGTTCTGGAAAACGCAGTGTAGAATGTACAATACCTTTCCAAAGTAAAAATAAAGGCATCGGCTTTTGTTGATATTCTTTAATAATGAAAGCTCTACCCAATTCGATAGACCGACTCATCATTTTATGTAGTTCTGGTTCAAACCTAAATAAATCTTGCAAATAAAAACCGTCAATACCATGGGTTTCAAAAATCTTAGTGCCTAAACCCATTCTATAAGCTCCTGCAAGTATGTTTTTTTCAGCATCCCAAAGAAACATATGATGGTAATAGGTGTCAAATTTATCTAAATCAATCGCTTCGTTTGTGCCTTCACCAACTTCACGAAAGGTTATTTCGCGTAAGCGACCAATTTCTCTTAAAATATTTTTAATCTTTGAAGCTGGGCTTAAATAAACTTCATAATTTTTACTTTTTAAAAGTCTGAAATCTTCATCTCTAAGAATCTTGATTTCTTTTAACATGGCTTCTGTTTTAACAGGAGTTACAATTTTTTTAGGCGTTTTAGGTACTTTTAATGTAGATGAAATATTATCTAATATTTTTGGTTTGTTTTCAAAAGCATTCGATAACATATATGTTTTCTTGCGTAAGAATTCTGAAAAATCTTCTAGTGTTTCATGTTCTTTTTGATTTTTTACAGAAATAGGTTTACCAATTCTTACTTTTATAATTCTGCGCTTTTGTGATAATACTTCCGAAGGTAATTTTGCAGTTCTAAAAGTGTCGCTAATTTTTGAAAGCGTATAAAATAATTTACTATTTTTTGCATGAAAATATATAGGTACCACAGGAACTTCAGCTCTTTTAACCAATTTCATAGCAGCTTCTTCCCACGGTTTGTCAACTACTAATTTCCCGTCTTTATATGTAGACACTTCTCCGGCTGGAAATAAACCTAAAGGACTTCCGTTTCTTAAATGCAAGATTGAACTTTTAAAACCAGCAATACTAGATTTCGCATCTTTCCTGTTCTCAAAAGGATTTACTGGCATAATGTAATCTTTCATTGGCTCAATTCTGTGCAATAAAAAATTAGCAATTATTTTAAAATCTTTGCGTTGTTCAAGCATTAATTTTAATAACAAAATACCATCAATTCCACCAAGTGGATGGTTTGAAACCGTAATATAAGCACCATCTTTTGGTAAGCGTTTTAAATCTTCTTCAGGTATTTCAAATTTAATTTGAAACTCATCTAAAATACGGTCTAAAAAATCAATGCCTTTAATGTGTTTATTCTTTTTATAAAACCTATTTATGGTAGATATTTTAAGAAGTTTCATTAATAACCAACCAATAAATGTTCCTATAAATCCGTATTTTTCTATGTTTATTGCTTTGGCAACTTCTTTAGCAGTTACCAGTCCAGAATCTTGTTGTTTGGTCATAAATGTAAATGTACTAAATTGTTATTTAGTTACTATTTGAACGGTTTCTTGGGTTAATTGTTTTAGTAACACAATCTTACCTTCTTCTATTTGTTTTACGGCATTTTGATTATAATGACGAATGGTGTAAAGTGATACGTTTTCGTTACATGTTACCTTAAATTTTGCTTTTAAATGAAGTAATAATTTGTCGAGATTATTATAAATATTATCAACACAAACCGAGAAACTTATAGCTGAATTTTGAATAACATCAACTTTCATTTTATAGGCATGTAAAAGTTTGAAAATCTCACTAATATTGTCTTCTACTATGTATGAAAAATCTAATGAAGACAAAGAAATTAGTATCTGATTTTTCTTAACAATGAAACAAGGAATCATAGGTTTTAAAGCGATGCCTTTACCAACCATAGTTCCAGATTGTTCTGGATTTAAAAATGATTTTACAAACAAAGGAATCTCCTTTTGTTGCAGCGGTTGTAACGTTTTTGGGTGAATTACCGAAGCGCCATAAAACGCCAATTCAATTGCTTCTCGATACGATATTTGATTAAGCAATTGAGCGTTTTCAAAATAGCGAGGGTCTGCATTTAAAACACCGGGAACATCTTTCCAAATGATAACATTTTCTGCGTTTAAACAGTAGGCGTAAATAGCTGCGGTATAATCACTTCCTTCTCTACCAAGTGTGGTTGTAAAATTATTAGAATCGCTACCTAAAAAACCTTGAGTAATATTTAAAACGGACTTGTTAAATGTTGATGTAATTAACTGTTGTGTTTCCTTCCAGTTTACACTAGCACTTCTATAATAGCTATCTGTTTTGATTTGTGAACGAACATCTATCCAGTTGTTTTTTAAGCCAATAACATTTAAGTATTCACTAATTATAGTTGTTGAAACAAGTTCGCCAAAACCAATAACTTGGTCGTAAATAAAATTATAATCGGGCGATTTGTTAGCTTTAAAAAAGCTACTTAACTCATTAAAAAGCGTTGATATTTTGTTGAATACTGGATGATTTTCATTTTCAAATAAATCTAAAATAATTTGATTATGATATTTTTTAACATCTTGTAATGAACTTTGAAATTCAGTATTTTTATCAATATAATTTTTCAAAACAAGCTCTAAAGCATTAGTGGTTTTACCCATAGCAGAAACCACAATAAGTGTGTTTTTATAGCCTATTTTTTTTAATACTAAAGCTAAATTTTTTACTGCATTTGCATCTTTAACTGATGCACCACCAAATTTAAATACTTGCATATTATAATTTTGAAATATAGTTTTTCAATCCTTCTTTATCCATTTGTACGGTTTCCCAACCGTTTAAAATTTTAGCTCCAGAGTTTAAATAAAAATTACGAGCTGGTGTATTCCAGTCTAAAACTACCCATTCTACACGTCGTACATTTTCTTTATGTGCTTGTTGTAAAACGGCTTTATATAATGCGTTACCAATATTTTGCTTCCGCATGTTTTCATACACAATTAAATCTTCTAAATGAATAGTTTTACCTTTCCAAGTAGAATATCGGTAATAATATAATGCCATACCAACAATTTTATTGTCTTTTTCGGCTAGTAAAGTTTGAAACAAAGGGTTGTTACCAAAACCATCAGTTTCAATATCGTTTAAAGTCACTTCAACAGCTTCAGGTTCTTTTTCAAAATTTGCTAAATGTTGTATTAATTTTAAGATATCTGGAGCATCTTTTTTTCTAGCTTTTCTAATAATAAAACTCATAGTTATAAAATATGATCAAATATAACCTAAACATGACTATTTTCTAACGTTATTATTTTACGAAAACGTTGTAGTTGATTAAAAAAGTATGATATTTGCACAGTAAAAATTATAATTTATGTCTCAAAAACTACAAACCTTAGGTGAATATATTATTGAAAACCAAGCATCATTTAAGTATTCTTCTGGCGAATTATCTAGTCTTATTAATTCTATTCGATTGGCAGCAAAAGTGGTAAACCACGAAGTTAATAAAGCAGGTTTGGTTGATATTATTGGTGAAGCAGGCGATATTAATATACAAGGTGAAGACCAGCAAAAACTAGATGTTTATGCCAATGAAAAATTTATTCAAACCTTAACAAATAGAAATATTGTTTGTGGAATTGCGAGTGAGGAAGAGGAAGATTTTGTAGCAATAAATAGTCAAGATGAAAACCATCAAAATAAATATGTTGTTTTAATTGACCCGTTAGATGGTTCTTCAAATATTGATGTAAATGTATCTGTTGGAACTATTTTTTCAATTTATAGGCGTGTAACACCTGTTGGAACACCTGTTGTTTTAAAGGATTTTTTACAAAAAGGGAATAAACAAGTAGCTGCGGGTTATATTATTTATGGCACATCTACCATGTTAGTTTACACTACAGGTGATGGCGTTAATGGTTTTACTTTAAATCCTGCAATAGGCACATTTTATTTGTCGCATCCTAAGATGAAGTTTCCAGAAAATGGAAATATTTATTCGGTAAATGAAGGGAATTATATTCATTTTCCACAAGGTGTTAAAAACTATATAAAATTTTGTCAAAAAGAAGAAGGTGATAGACCTTACACAAGTAGATATATTGGTTCTTTGGTTTCAGATTTTCATAGAAATATGATAAAAGGAGGTATTTATATGTATCCGAAAAGTTCGAAAAATCCTAACGGAAAATTACGTTTGTTATATGAATGTAACCCGATGGCTTTTTTGGCAGAACAAGCTAATGGAAAATCTAGCGATGGATTTATAAGAACGATGGATGTTGAACCAACCGAGCTTCATCAGCGCGTACCGTTTATTTGTGGAAGTAAAAATATGGTTGAAAAAGCTGAAGCGTTTATGCGTGATGCATAATAAAAAATCTCTTCACAAGTAATATTAGCAAAGAGATTTTTAAGTTTGAATAAATTATTTTAAGCGTGTAGCCCTACTAAATCTCCCGCCATATCTTTTGATGGTAAATCTGATTTACCCATTAAATAAATATCTACTTGTCTTGCAGCTTCTCTACCTTCAGAAATAGCCCAAACGACTAATGATTGACCTCTGCGCATATCGCCAGCGGTAAATATATTTGGAATGTTCGTTTGGTATTTACCATAAGTAGCTTTATAGTTAGAACGCACATCTCTATCTAGTCCTAATTTATTTGCAATAGTGCTTTCTGGACCCGTAAACCCTAAAGCTAAAAATGCTAAATCACAAGGCCATGTTTTTTCTGTACCTTCAATTTCTATAAGTTGTGGACGTTCGCCAGAAACCATTTTCCATTCTACATTTATTGTTTTTAAAGCGGTAAGTTTTCCGTTTTCATCTTTAACAAATTCCTTAGTATTAATTAACCAGTTTCTTTCACATCCTTCTTTGTGAGAAGATGATGTTTTTAACTGTAATGGCCAAAAAGGCCAAGGTGTAGTTGGAGAACGATGCCCTGGAGGCTTAGGCATAATTTCAAAATTTGTAACCGATTTTGCACTTTGACGGTTTGAAGTTCCTACACAATCTGAACCTGTATCACCGCCACCAATTACTATTACATTTTTATTTGTAGCCAAAACTTGATTTTTTACTTCCTTACCAAAAAGCACTTTAGTTTGTTGTGTTAAAAAATCCATGGCTTGTACAACACCATCGGTATCAATACCAGGTGTTGGTAAAGTTCTTTTTTCTGTAGCGCCACCGCAAAGAACAACAGCGTCAAAATCTTTTAATTTTTCAACTTCGTAATTTACACCAACGTTTATATTCATTTTAAACGTAATGCCTTCTGCTTCTAAAATAGCTACACGACGGTCTATTATTCCTTTTTCCATTTTAAAATTAGGAATACCATAGCGTAATAATCCACCAAGTTCATCATCTCTTTCAAAAACAGTAACGGTGTGTCCTGCTCTGTTTAATTGTTGAGCAGTAGCTAAACCTGCTGGTCCAGACCCAACAATTGCAATAGTTTTTCCTGTTCTTGTTTTTGGTGGATGAGGTTTAATCCATCCTTCTTTAAAAGCACGTTCAACAATATTTTTTTCTATATTTTCAATGGAAATTGGATCTTCAATAATACCCAATACACAAGATTTTTCGCAAGGTGCTGGACATAATCTTCCTGTAAATTCTGGAAAATTATTAGTAGAATGTAATATCCAAGATGCTTTTTGCCATTCACCTTGGTGTATCATATGATTGAAATCTGGAATTAAATTCCCCAATGGACAACCACTATGGCAAAATGGAATTCCGCAATCCATACAACGAGACCCTTGTTCAGTGATTTCTTTATTATTTAAAGGCACTGTAAATTCATTATAATTTTCTACACGGTCTTTTACAGGCGTGTATGTTTCATCTTTTCTTTCGAATTCTTTAAAACCTGTTACTTTCCCCATTCCTATACTGTTTCTAATTCTTCAACCATTACTTCTCCTTTAGCTAAACGTTCTAACGCTTTTTTGTATTCTGTAGGCATAATACGTACAAAGTTACTTAAGCTATTTTCCCAATCTGCTAATAATGTTTTCCCAAGATTACTATCGGTATATAAAACATGTTTCTCAATCCAATTTTTTAAATCTGCAGCATCTTCATCAATAATATCTTCAAATTCTATAGTTTCTGTGTTACATAGCCCGTTTACAAATTTGTTTTCTGGGTCGTATATATAAGCAACTCCACCACTCATTCCAGCGGCAAAGTTTCTGCCTGTTTTACCAAGTATAATTACTTTTCCTCCTGTCATATACTCACAACAATGGTCACCTACACCTTCTACAACTGCTGTTGCTCCAGAGTTACGAACGGCAAAACGTTCGCCAGCAATACCATTTATATATGCTTCGCCAGCTACAGCTCCAAACAAACAAACATTACCAACTATGATGTTGTTTTCTGCAATAAAATCTGCTTTGATAGGTTTCTTAATAATTAATTTTGCTCCAGATAATCCTTTTCCTAAGTAATCGTTAGTATTTCCTTCAACAGAAAATGTTAATCCGTGGGCTCCAAAAGCTCCAAAACTTTGTCCTGCGGAACCTGTAAAGGCTATATTTAATGTGTTTTCTGGTAACCCTAAATGTCCATGAATTTTAGAAATTTCATTACTTATAATAGCTCCAACCGTACGATTAGTATTTTTAATTGGATATTTTAATGATGTTTGTACTTTGTTTTCTATGGCTTCTTTGGCAGCTTTTAAAATTGTAAAATCAAGTACATTCTCTAAATTATGATCTTGTTTTTCAGAATTTTTAACAGGCATCTGTATGTAAGATTCTGGTCTGTGTAAGATTGCTGATAAATCTAAACCTTTTGTTTTATAATGTGTGATGGCTTTGTTTGCATTTATTTTGTGCGTTTGCCCTACCATTTCACCAAGTGTTCTAAACCCTAATTGAGCCATAATACCTCTTAATTCTTCAGCTATGTAGTAGAAGAAATTAATAACATGTTCTGGCGTGCCTTTAAAGTTTTTTCGTAATTCTTTGTCTTGAGTTGCGATACCTACTGGGCAGGTATTTAAATGACATTTACGCATCATGATACAGCCTGAAGATACTAAAGGTGCCGTTGCGAAACCAAATTCTTCAGCTCCTAATAAAGCTGCAATAGCTACATCACGACCTGTTTTTAATTGTCCGTCGCATTCAACAACAATTCTACTTCTTAAATTGTTTAATACTAAAGTTTGTTGTGCTTCAGATAAACCAAGTTCCCAAGGTAAACCTGCGTGTTTTAAAGAGGTTAATGGAGAAGCTCCAGTACCACCATCATAACCTGCAATTAAAACAACATCGGCTTTGGCTTTGGCAACACCTGCAGCAATAGTACCGACACCAACTTCTGAAACTAATTTCACATTAATTCTTGCTTCACGATTAGCATTTTTTAAATCGAATATTAATTGTGCTAAATCTTCAATAGAATAAATATCATGATGTGGCGGCGGCGAAATTAAACCTACAAATGGCGTAGAGTTACGTGCAGCAGCAATCCATGGTAATACTTTTTCACCTGGTAATTGTCCGCCTTCGCCAGGTTTTGCACCTTGAGCCATTTTAATTTGTATCTCTTTTGCGTTAGTTAAATAATGTGAAGTCACTCCAAATCGCCCAGAAGCCACTTGCTTAATAGCCGAATTTCTGCTATCTCCATTTGCATCTGGAATAAAACGTTTTCTATCCTCACCGCCTTCGCCAGAATTAGATTTTCCGCCAATACGGTTCATTGCAATGGCTAAATTTTCGTGTGCTTCTCTAGAAATTGAACCATAAGACATCGCGCCAGTTTTGAAACGCTTAACAATTTCTGTCCAAGGTTCTACTTCATCTAAAGGAATTGGATTTAAATTATCAAATTCAAATAGCCCACGAATAGTCATTAAGTTTTCAGACTGTTCGTTTATCGCTTTTGCATACACATTATAGCTTGCTTGATCTTTCAACCTAACTGCTTGTTGCAGTTTTGCTACAGTTGTAGGGTTAAACATATGTCTTTCGCCATTACGTCTCCATCTGTAATCGCCACCAATATTTAAACCTAAACGTTTTTCTATTTCAGTATCTGGATAAGCGTATTTGTAACGCTCATTTATTTCTTTTTCAATTTCATATAAACCAATACCTTCAATTCTTGAAGCAGTATATGGGAAGTATTTTTCGACAAATTGAGAATTGAACCCTACTATTTCAAATATTTGAGAACTTCTATAAGAATGCAGTGTAGAGATTCCTATTTTGTTCATCACTTTTAAAATTCCTTTCCCGATAGCTTTGTTGAAATTATCGACAGCTTTTTGCTCGTCGATGCCTTTAATGAAACCATCTTTAACTTGCATTCTAATAATTTCATTAACCATATACGGGTTAACGGCACTTGCTCCATAACCGAATAATGTAGCAAAATGATGAGGTTCGCGAGGTTCGGCAGATTCAATAATAATATCGAAATATGAACGCTTACGTAAACGATTCAATTGATGATTTACATATGAGCACGCTAATAAACAAGGAATAGGAGCAAACTCCTTATTAACACCTCTGTCTGTTAAGATGATAATATTTGTTTTTCTTTCTAAAGCTTTTTCTATTTGTGTAATAATATCCTCTAAAGCATCTTCAAGTCCGTTAAGTCCTTTTGCTTTTGGATATAACATTTCAATGGTTTCTGCTTTAAAACTTTCAATAGAAATATTTCTAATTTTTTCTAGATCGGCATTAGAAATAACAGGGTTTTGAATTTTTAATTTTCGACACTGTCTTTCGGTTATGCTAAAAATGTTTCTATCCTTACCAAGTGATAAACTAATATCGGTAACAATTTCTTCACGAATACCATCTAAAGGCGGATTGGTAACTTGCGCAAATAATTGTTTAAAGTAATTTGAAATTAGTTGAGGTCTGTCAGACAAAACAGCTAATGGCGTATCAATACCCATTGAGCCTAAAGCTTCTTTACCAGCTACAGCCATTGGGGTAATTACTTCTTGAATATCTTCAAAAGTATAATTAAATAAACGTTGTCGTGTTTTTATATCGATGGTTTCAATAGGACAGGTCTCGTTGTTATAAGGCACATCTTTTAAATGTAATCTTGTTTCGTCTAACCATTTTTTATACGGTCTTTCTGCAACAATTTTACTTTTAATTTCTTCATCGTTTATAATACGACCTTCGTTCATATCAACCAAAAACATTTTTCCTGGTTCTAAACGTCCGTGACTTTCAATGTCTTCTGGAGCAATATCAACAACACCAATTTCTGAAGACATTATTAATTTTCCGCTTTTGGTAACCGTATATCTTGATGGTCTTAATCCATTTCTGTCTAATAAAGCACCTATATAATTACCATCTGTAAATGGCACAGAAGCTGGACCGTCCCATGGCTCCATAATGCAAGCATTGTATTCGTAAAATGCTTTTCTTTCTTCAGACATGGTTTTGTGTTTTTCCCATGCTTCAGGAATCATCATCATCATTACTTCTGGTAACGACCTGCCGGTATGTGTTAGTAATTCTACAACCATATCCATAGAAGCAGAATCTGATTTCCCTGGTAATATAATTGGGAATAATTTATCTATTTGAGGCCCGAAGACATTACTTTTCATAATCTCTTCTCGAACACGCATTCTACTTACATTACCGCGTAAAGTATTAATTTCTCCATTTTGACACATAAAACGAAATGGTTGTGCTAACTCCCATGTTGGCATGGTGTTGGTAGAAAAACGTTGATGCACTAATGCCAAACGCGTTACTAAATCTGTTTCCTGTAAATCGGTAAAATAAGGACCAATATCTTCTGGCATTATAATGCCTTTATAAATAAGGGTTGTTGTAGATAAACTAGGTAAATAGAAATATTCGCTTTCAGATATTTTTGACAATCTAATGGTGTGTTCTGTAATTTTACGAGCTGCAAATAATTTTGCGTAAAAAGTAGGCTCATCAATAGTTTCGGTTTTACCAATAAAAAGCTGCTCAATAGTTGGTTCTGAAGCTTTAGCAATTTCTCCTAAATGTGAAGAGTTTACAGGCACTTCTCTCCATCCTAAAATAGAAAGCCCTTGGTTTTTAATTTCCTTTTCGAAAATATTTTTACAGTATTGGTATTGGTTTTTATTTTTAGGTAAAAACACCATGCCGACTGCATATTCTCTTTGGTCTGGAATATTAAAACTACAAACTCTTTTAAAATAATCGTGAGGGATATCTATTAGTAAACCTGCACCATCACCAGTTTTTCCATCAGCACTTACACCACCACGATGTTCTAATTTTACAAGAATTTCTAAAGCATCATGTATAATTTGATTTGTTCTCTCTCCTTTAAGATTACAAATAAAACCAGCACCACAGTTTTCGTGTTCAAATTCTGGTAAATAGAGTCCTTGTTTCTTCAGCATAATCAACAAATTTTTAGTTCAAAAATAGAGTCGAATAGCGAAGATATGTACTAAGAATAGAATAACAATATGGGGTAATTCATTATTTCGATTTTACAACTTTAGTCAATATAAAAGTAATTATATATCAATAATAAAGAGATATTTTAATAAATATTCAATCGAAAATAATTGGCAATAAATAAAGTATATGTGAATTTATATTAATGAAACATCAGATTAAAAAACTCAAAAAACTAGCAATAATTAAAAATTATTGATTGTCAAAAACTCAAAAACTCAAAATATCAAAAAACAATCATAATACCTATAAAAATATAGGGTAAAAATTAAAATATTAATAAAAATGAATTCAAGACCCCCTATTTAAATAGGGGGTATTTATTTTTTATTTAGATTTATCATATTATTAAGAAAAATAACCAATAATTAATAACTTAAAAATTAAACATTATGAAAAAAATTATTACACTTTCTGTGCTTTTTATGACGACGGCATTATTTGCACAAGAAGAAGCAGAATCTAGTAGTAGTTTAGATTTAGGATTAGACGTACAATCTCGTTATATATGGAGAGGTATACAATTAGGGGGTAACGCTTCAAGTGCACAACCTTGGGTTGAGTATTCTACTGGAAAATTTGCGATTGGTGCATGGGGTGCTTATAACTTAGGCGGATTAGGAACTGGAAATGAAGCTGATTTATACGTAACTTATTCTATAAGTGATGCATTTTCATTAACAGTTACAGATTACTTTTTCCCATCTGATGGTAATGCTAATGGTTATGGGTATTATAAACAAGGGCATGTATTTGAAGGCATGGTGTCTTTTGCAGGTACTGAAAGTTTTCCAATAGGAATTACTGTTGCAACTAATTTTTCTGGAGACAGTGATAAAGATTCAAATGGGAATCAATCACTTTCAACTTATGTAGAATTATCTTATGGAACATCAATTGGTGATACAGAATTTAGTTTAACACTTGGTGGTGTATTTAATGATGATGCTTCATATTACTTAACAGATGGTTCAGGCTTAATTAACTTTTCTATTGGAGCAGCTAAGGAAATTAAATTAACAGATTCTTTTAGCTTACCAGTAAATGGGGCTATTACTTTCAATCCTGACTCTGATGATATATTCTTAACTTTTGGTTTCTCACTTTAAAACATAAAAATCATGAAGAAAATTGAAGCAATTATTAGAAAATCAAAATATCGTGTAGTTAAAGATGCTTTACATGAAGTTGGTGTAAATTTTTTCTCTTACTGGGATGTAACTGGTTTAGGAAACGAAAAAGAAGGTCACGTTTATAGAGGTGTTTCTTATAGCACAAGCGATATACAACGTAGATATATTTCTATAGTAGTTAATGATGATTTTGAAGAAGTAACTATTCAAGCGCTTTTAAGTTCTGCTGGAACAGGAGAAGTAGGTGATGGTAAAATCTTTGTATCTGATATAAAGGAATGTTACAGAATAAGAACAGGAGATAAAGGTGGAGGCACTTTAAAATAATAACCATCAAACACGAATAATTTATTTATGGAATTACTAACAACAAATAATGTATGGATGATGATCTGTACAGCACTCATTTTCTTTATGCACTTAGGTTTTGCGCTTTTAGAAATTGGATTAACAAGACAAAAAAATACAATAAACATTCTTTTTAAGAATATATTTATCATTACAATAGGCTTGCTTTTATATTGTTTAGTAGGATTTAATTTAATGTATCCTGATTTCGCTGAAGGTTCTTCAGGAATATTTGGTTTTGCAGGATTTGGATTAGATTCTCCTTTAACGACCGAAGGAGCTTTAGATTTAACTTATAATGAAGGTTATACATATTGGACAGATTTCTTATTCCAAGGTATGTTTGCTGCAACTGCTGCAACTATTGTTTCTGGAGCAGTAGCAGAACGTATGAAAATTATACCATTCATGATTTTTACAGTTATATATGTAGGATTAATTTATCCTATTGCTGGTTCATGGAAATGGGGCGGTGGATTTTTACAAATGAGAAACACTCCTTTTTATGATTTTGCTGGTTCAACACTAGTGCATTCAGTAGGTGGATGGGCAGCTTTAGTTGCTGTTTTCTTACTAGGTTCTCGTATTGGTAAATTTAAAGATGGAAAACCACAAGCAATCCCAGGGCATAATATTCCATTAGCAACAGCTGGTGTATTAATACTTTGGTTAGGTTGGTTTGGGTTTAATGGTGGTTCTGTATTATCTGCAGATCCAGGATTAACCTCTTTAACTTTAGTAACAACATGTTTAGCAGCTGCGGCTGGTGGTGTTTTTTCAATGTTAGTATCAACAGCTATGTATAAAAACTTAGATTTAACAATGTTCTTAAACGGAATACTTGGTGGATTAGTTGGTATTACTGCTGGAGCAGATCAAATGAGCCCTACAGATGCTATTTTAATTGGAGCTATTGCAGGTGCAATTATAGTATTTGCAGTAAGATTTGTTGACAGTTTAAAATTAGATGATCCAGTTGGTGCAATTGCAGTTCACTTAATATGTGGTATTTGGGGAACACTTGCAGTAGGTCTCTTTGGAGCCTTAGCAGGAATGGATCAATTTATTAGTCAATTAGTTGGTGTAGCTTCTTATGCTGCTATATGTATAGGGTCATCATTTATAATCATATTCACTCTTAAGAAAACGGTAGGAATTAGAGTTTCTGAAAAAGAAGAATTAGAAGGATTAGATGGACATGAGCACGGAATGAATGCTTACTCAGATTTTAGATTAAACGAACATTAAAATATTATATTAGTTTAGTTAGTGTGAAAAAGGATGTTTACTTTATGTGAACATTCTTTTTCATTTTAAATACATTGAAGTATTCAGAATTGAATATAAAAAAGCCTTCGTATTTACGAAGGCTTTTTATGTGATAAAACTATTTTTGTTTACGCTTACGCGGAATTTCTACTGGCGTTAATATTACCAAATAACGAGCGTGTTACTATTTTTTCAAATATTTTAATTTGTTCAGTATCTTTAACATCTTCTTTCTCTAACTCTTGAATCTTTTTTAGTGCATATTGCTGTATAGTTAATAATGGCAATACGATTGATTCTCTAACCTCAATAGAAGCCTTTCCAGAAGGTTCGTTTTCCATTAAGGTTTTATAACCTGTTAATTTTAAAAGCAATGTTTTGGTTGTAATATATTCGTTATGAATAATATTCCAGAAATCACCAAATTCTTCATCTTTAGACATGTATTTAGTTAAATCGAAAAACGATTTTGTTAAAGACATCATACTGTTTTCTAATAAGGTTTTAAAGAATTTTGAGTTGTTGTAAAGTTCTTCTACTTTATTAAACTCACCTTTATCTACATATTTTTTAAGCGCAGTACCAACACCAAAGAATCCAGGAACATTTTGTTTTAACTGACTCCATGAACCTACAAAAGGGATAGCTCTTAAATCTGCAAATATTAATTTATCTGAAGTGCCTCGTTTTGATGGGCGACTTCCAATATTAGTTTTTGCATAATACTTTAAAGTACTCATACGCTCTAAGTACGGAATAAACATCGTGTGACTTTTAAAGTCTTTATAAGCAGTATAACTAGTTTCAGCTAAATCTGTCATAACTTTTTTGTCATCTTTAGACATTTCATGACTCTCTTTACCTAAACGATTAGATACGCCAGAACTAATTAATTGCTCTAAATTATATTGTGAAGAATCTAAAGTCCCAAAATTAGAACTAATGGTTTGTCCTTGTATTGTAAGTTGTACTTCTTTGTCTTCAATAGTTGGTCCTAATGATGAATAAAACTGATGTGTTTTCCCACCACCACGTGCTGGTGGTCCACCACGACCATCAAAAAATATGGCAGTAATACCGTATTTTCTAGACATTTCGGTTAGTAATTCTTTTGCTTTAAAAATTCCCCAATTTGCCATTAAATAACCACCATCTTTTGTGCCATCAGAGAATCCTAACATTATAGTTTGTTTGTTTCCGCGGCTTTCTAAATGTGCTTTGTAAGTTGGATTAGCGTATAGCTCTTCCATAACAGCAGGCGCATTTTCTAAATCGGTAATAGTTTCAAAAAGAGGAGCAACATCAACTGTTAATTGATCTTTAAAAGCTACTATTTTAAGCATAGCAAATAGTTGCATAACATTTAAAGCCGTTTGATTATTGCTTATAATGTATCTGTTCGCACCTTGTTCGCCATTGTTTTTTTGAATAACCTTAATAGCTTCAATAGATTTTAATGTATTGTAAACCATTTCATCTTTAAACAAATCAATATCAACAGACTCATTTGTAATTTCTGATAATATTTTAACCTGTTCTTTTTTAGATAAATCGTGATAATTTTTTGGAAAAGAGGTGTTTTCGGTTTTTATTAACTCATCAATAACTGTTGTAAATACTGAATGATGAATTCTACTATCTTGTCTGATATCTAGTGTTGCAAAATAGTATCCAAAAAGATGAATTCTGTTTATTAAACTATTAATTTCAGTTACATATAATGATTGATGCTCTTTAACAATAACATTTCTAATAGCTAATAATTCTTTAAGAAATTCTCTAGAAGTTATTCTTTCTTTATAATTTAAATCTATACTATAATTATAAAATATAGTTTCTAATTTAATAATACGTTCTTCAACACCTCTAAAGGTAAGTTTGCGTCTTAAATTTTTTAAATCTCCGTAATACTTTTTTAAGATAGCTTGTTTTAGTTTGTTGGCAACTTTTAGGGTAGTATCTGGTTTAACAAATGGATTTCCGTCACGGTCTCCACCGGGCCAAAAGCCAATATTAATTACTTCGTTGTGCTTTTTCCCATCGTCAAAAATATTTTGTTGTATGTAATTATAAATTTCACCAAAAGACTCATAAAATACATTTTCTAAATACCAAATTAAACTTTTAGCTTCATCGTAAGGTGTTGGTTTTTCTCTTTTAAAGAAAGGTGTTTTTCCTAATTGAGCGAATAAATTATTAATATCAGATAAGTTATTGTTTTTAATCGCTTCGGTTAAATCGGTGATAATTCCTAAAACAGACCCAGGATAAAATTGAGTAGGATGCGCAGTTAAAACAATACGCACTTTAAACTCTTCTAAATAAGTCTTTAATTCTTCTAGTTTATTTTCAGAAGTGGCAGTTTCTTTAAGGTTTCTCAATGTACCTATACCATCCATATTATTTACAATAGGGAATGCTGCATCTTCAACAGCATCAAAAAGCACTACTTGTCTTTCAATATATTGGATGAATCTGAATAATAAATTTACCTGACTTTCTTTTGAACGACGTCCTTGATATTTTTTAAAAAACGAATCAACAATAGTTGTTGGGTCGTCTCCGTTTTTAAATCCTTTTTCACAAGTTTCGTGAAATAGTGGCAATAATGCCCCAGTTTTGGTTATAGTATCAAAAGGTAAAGTCATAAATATACTGTTGTATATTTGATACTTGGACAATACATTTTGTTTAAATCGTGTTAATTTTGGCTCTACAGACATGTTATCAATCTAATAAGAAATTAGCTATAAAAGTACTAAAGCAAAAATTAAGGATTGTAGACTGGATGAATATTTATTGATTTTTTGAGTTTGATGAATTCTAATTGTGAATAATGAAAAAATAAGGCTGCTTAATCATATTCTTTTTAATGGTTTAAATATTTGAATAAACAAAAGCCATCAATTTTTTGATGGCTTTTGTTTATTTATACTAAATATATTTAGTTTTTTCCTAGCAATAAAAGTTCGCTACAAATTACTTCTGTTATATATCTTTTTTCACCTTCTTTAGTTTCGTAACTACGGTTTGTAAGTTTACCTTCAATAGCAATTTCTTTTCCTTTAGTTACATATTTCTCAATTATTTGGGCTGTTTTCCCCCAAGCTACAACATTATGCCATTGCGTATCGGTTATTTTTTCACCTTTATTATTGGTGTAACTTTCGTTAGTTGCAATTGAAAATTTAGCTAATGTTTTTCCTGATTCTAGATTGATGATTTCTGGGTCATTCCCTAAGTTACCAATCAACTGTACTTTGTTTCTAAGTGTGTTCATAATTTTAATTTATCGTTAAACAGTTAATACTATCGAGTTCTTATGTTTCGACACTGCAAATATCTGATAGGTTTTAAAAAGTAATCGGTTAGTAAATGTTTGTGTTCGTTTGTAATTAATTGTAGTCGTTTAAATCGTTTTATTTTATTGTTATATAGGGAACTACATACAAGTTTACACCAAATAGGAAAGTTTAATTTCGCACTTAGAAATTGCGCTTTTTTTAAGGAAAGTATTTAACTCCACAATATCAAAATATTTGTGTGCATCTTGCTAAAACGGTTAATTCCGCCAGAGTTAAACCTTTAATGTATATGAACATATTACACTTGTTAATGTACGCCCCTTGCTTTCATGACGTTATCCCCTTAACTATACAGCCGATACTGAGTGTGTTTCATCGTAAATATAGTAAAAATTAACGATATATATATATACGTTTATTTGGGTATTTGGCACGTATTTTGTATATTGTAATGTGTCTAAAGGTTTAATATAAAAATAGTTGTGATTCTATTTAGAATTAATCTAAATTAATACATGTAGTAGAACCTTAAGCTATTTTTTATATATTTGCACTGTCTAATAGACAAAGCAACCTAAGGTATTTATTGCCTTAGCCAGCCTCTTCAAAGGGGCTTTTTTTTTGCTTATTAACCAACCTATGACCAAAACATCTTCAAAAAAAGTAGTTAATTTCTATATTGATGGATTCAATTTTTATTTTGGTCTTAAAAGAATAATAGAGCATAAACCTGATTGGAAAAAATTCTATTGGTTAGATTTAGTAATGTTTTGTTCTCAGTTTTTAGAAGAAAACGAAGAGCTTGGTAGGGTGATTTATTTCACAGCTAGACCTAAGAGTCAAGAGAAAACAAAACGGCAAAATTTATTAATGACTTGTAATAAAAAATTAAATCCTGAAAAGTTGCAGGTCATATATGGGCGATACGCAAATAGAGAAGTGTACTGTTGGGGGGTTGTAAAAGGAGATACGAAGATCCAGAAGAAAAGGAAACCGATGTTAATTTAGCCATACAGATGATTATCGATTCTTATGAAAAGGTATGTGATAAAATGGTTCTAATATCTGGAGATACAGATTTCGTTCCTCCATTAAAAATAATAAAAAACAATCATAAACATGTTGAAACAATGGTGTTATTTCCGCCTGGAAATAGGTCAACACATCTTGCGCAAATATCCCCATATAATAAGGATTTAGAAAAGCAAAAACCAAAATGGAATAAAGCAATAATGCCTAATGAAGTAAAATTTGATGATGGTAAAGTATTCACTATTCCTGAAAAATGGAAGAAACAAAACTAATCTTCTTTTCTAGGATTATAATCAAGTCCTTTTTTAAGTTTTTGGTTGAACTTTGATAGAGCTTCTTTATTTTTTTCTAAAATAGATTTTGAAGTTTCTTGATGTAGTTGTTCACCAGTCATTTCTTGCGCTTCTATATAAGTTGTTTTACTCTGTTTACGTACAGACTTAATCAAATCCATATCCTTTAGTTTCTCTAATTGTTGTTTAGCCGAATCCTTCATCAGCTTAAACCTAGCTGATTTAGAACCTCCAACCTTTATCATTTCAGCACTTAATGATTCAATATTAGACAAAACCATTAATTCGTTTATGCTTGCGAAATCTCTAATATTCCTTTTATTATTTACATGTTTTGGATTAGCAGTTCGCCACTCTTTTGCAGTGCATCCGAATACGGATTGATTTAATAAATCAGCCTCTTCTGCATAATCTACCCATTGTTTGTCTTTGGGTCTTTTAGAATTTGGTATTATATGTTTTTGTACAGCGTCTGTATGAAAATGGTAATTAGCCTTAGTCAATACACGTCTTATATCCCATTCAAGATTATAAGTGTCATTTTCAGATATTTTTAATCGCTGGTATTCTTTGACTATGTAAAGCCTAAAAATTGGACTTATCCAAGAACCAAACTCAAACGCAATGTCTTTATGTGCATAAGTGCCACCACCACGACCAGATTTAGATATAATTCCTTTAGCGTTAGTTAGTTCTATCCATTTTCTAGGAGTTAGGTTAAATGAGTTCAAACCCGCTTCCTTTCTAAGGGTGTCGAATTCGACACCTTTAAAACCTGAGTTATTCAAGTTCTCCCACACGCCTAAAAATTCAACCGTATTTCTGTTACGCATCCAATTACGAATATGGTCGTTCCCATCCTCGTTTTTTATCATATCTGTTAAGCTGATATAGTCAGATTCGTTAACATCTAATACTGAAATCAGCCTGTTTTCAACGCTTAAAACCCTGTCTTTAGCCATTAATCAATTCTTTATAAGTTATTCTATTCTCTATATTATTCAAAAGTAAATTAAATCTATCACTTTCAGTACTTTTTCTAGTGTTGTATCTAAATACAAACTCATCAACATACATTTGTAAATGCTTTTTAGATGTGAAATGATATATTCCATAGATACCACGTTTTAATAACGCCCAAAAGCTTTCTATTGAGTTTGTAGAGATACGCCCTCTTACATATTCGCCTCTACTATGCACTACTGCTTTATGGTCGTAAACTCTATCTAAAATATTATACGCTCTTAATTCATCCGAATAGATTGTAGAACCCAAGCTGACATTTTTTATTATTTGAGGTATTAAAGTGTTTTGAGTAGTGTCTTTTACGTGTTTTGCTCTTACTTCACCATTACGCTCTACCATACCTAAAACGGCTGATTTTTTGTAATGCTCTTTTACTTCTGCGGTTTGGTTTTTTCTAATTCTTGCAGGTCTATTAGTCATTTTCCCGCCTACATACGTTTCGTCTATTTCAACTTCACCACTTAATTGTTCTTTATTATCTAATCCGAAACAATTTCTAATACGTTGTAACATAAACCAAGCTGATTTTTGAGTTATATCTAAATCACGACCTAATTGTAAAGATGAAATTCCTTTTTTATGTGAAGTAACCAACCAAATAGCTAAAAACCACTTCTGTAAGTCTATTTTAGTATTGTCAAATATTGTGTTCGTTTTTACATTGAAGTATTTTCCTGTATTTTTACATTTGTACTTATTGCCTTTACAGTTATATACTTTAGAAGATGCATCAAAAGGACTTACAACGTTACCATTCCAACGTAATAACTCTAAATGGTCTATGCAATCTTGTTGAGTAGGAAAGGCTTGAATTAAGTCTAAAACTGATTTTACTTCTTTATTAAACATAACAATATCATTTTGTTATACAAATATAAGAAGTTAATTACACTAAAGCTAATTATATGGTGTAAAATACGTCTAACGCATAAAATATAACATAAAATTATAATCTTTATTTCTTGATTTTTGATATTTATTCATATCTTTAAGAACACTTTACTAATATCATATTAGCACATATTAGCACATATTAGCACATATTAGCACATATTAGCACATATTAGCACATATTAGCACATATTAGCACATATTAGCACATATTAGCACATATTAGCACATATTAGCACATATTA
>Ga0256845_1000415_pt1 | contig 40965 bp, 44 predicted proteins | sample RiftiametaG_FD_189101 | JGI IMG/M metagenome (GOLD analysis project Ga0256845, IMG submission 189101) | Tube worm associated microbial communities from hydrothermal vent at the East Pacific Rise, Pacific Ocean - Riftia | ecosystem: Host-associated > Annelida > Integument > Unclassified ...
TGATAGTATATAGCTTCTGCTTCTTTTCTTGTCATCATTTGATATTATATTGTAATTTGTTCTTTTTTGTCAAATGGTTGGTTGGTGATTACGTTGGGGTTATCTACCATAAAAAATATATCGGATTTTTCATTATTGTGATTATCCATTATGTGAGTGCAAATTCTATTTTGACACCCTTTGAACTCAAAATCTTTAATCTCTTTTACATTACAAACTTTAGACAAAGAAGAGAGAAGTATAGGTATTCCAAACTCCTCCATATCTGAAAATAAGAGAGTCTCATTCTCTATTTTCTCTTTTAAAACTACCTTGTAGTTAGCATTGGAGAGTTCATTGTTATAGCTAAATCCCTCAATAAACTTTGTATTATCCACTATATTTATCCTCTCATCTTCCAAAGCTTCCCACTTGTTTTTCCAATTATCATCAGGTTGTAAAAACCTTGATTGCAATCTATGCACATATTGATATTTGCGAATCATACTAACTCCTTTGGAGTTTCCCCACGCTTTGAAACTTTGGTAAACTCTCTCATTAGGCAATATTAGCTCTATAGAGAGACGACTTTTATAAATCCTTCGTGCCTCTTCCAAATAGTCATAGATTTTATCCAAAAAGCTATTTAACTCTATATGATTATCTAAATCAATCTCTAAAATCTCATCAAATAGCCTATGAGTTTCACTATTGGCATATCTCCATGTCTCTACTTTAAACTTATCCATGCCATCTTGTTGAGAGATATTAATGAGTAGTGATAACTCCTCTACTTTAGGATTTTGGCTACAAGTAAAATTTTTAATATGAGAGAATTTGACCCTTTTGAGATACTGCACAAAATCTATAACTGTTTTATGAGGATGATTTTCAAATAGTGCAATAATAGGAACACAACCCTCTTTAACCATACTAAGCTCTAACAATCTATCAATAAGCCCCTCAACACTATTGGGCAGAGAGGCAAAATAACTAATAGGAAGATACTTATAGGCTTTGATTTTTAGTTTTTCTATTGGCATATCTTTTAATAGTGCTTTTAGAGCCAAAATTTGAGTTGAGTTTTTTATTTCGGTGTCGGAGGGTTCTATTTTTTCTTTTTTATTGGAATTATAGATATTTATAATTCCACCACTACTATTATCAATTTTTTCTATATAATTTCTTGTCTCAATCCATTGACCATCTTCATTTTTATCATAATATCTATTCGCAACAGAACTATATATTTCAAGCATCTCTGAAATATCATCCCAACTCCAAACAATAATAGAGATATTATACTCTTGAGAAAGTTTATTTGCTTTATCTTGTAAAGAGGTGTCTCGTTTAAAAGAGTTTGCAAAAATAAATGTTTTGACACTGTATTTTTTATTTTTGATAAACTCTTCTGTTGTAGCTTTTGTCTCTTTTTCTAAATCATTTAACAAATCTTTTAAAATAATACTGTCACTTCGAGTAAGAAGCTTATTTTTGCATTGATGTAGTATGAACTCATTATCCTTTATCCACGCATACCCATCAATCCCATGTTGTTTCTGCCCCTTACGACCATAAATCTGAAATTCCAAACCATACTTTGCTGAACATAAATCATTTACCAAATCTTCAAACTTCTTTTCATCTGTTAGTGGTTTCCATTGATAATCAGCCATGCAACTCTTCCCATTTTTCTCATAAATATATTATAGCAAAGATGTATAAATATAATGTAACTCGCAAGAAAACTTATAATAGAGAATGAAGTGATTTTTTGAGAATGGATTAACCCTATAACATACAAAAAAATAATTCCTTAGGCAACTTCAAAAGTGTAGTTATGCTACTATTACAACAAAAAAATAGGCTAAGAAAATGTTTAACTTCTTCCAAAAAATAGGTAAAGCCCTAATGACCCCAATCGCTGTGCTACCAATAGCCGCTATTCTACTACGACTCGGTTTTGGAGATATCTTTACAGGAGAGATAGCCAATATCATGAAGGTAGCAGGAGAAGCTGTATTTTCCAATCTTGATATGCTTTTTGCTGTAGGGATAGCCTATGGACTAGCAAAAAACAGTGATGGAGCAGCAGCCCTATCGGGTGCTGTTGGACTACTTATCTCAAAAGCTGTCTATTTAGAGATTGACAAAGACCTAAATATGGGAGTATTTATAGGTATTATTATCGGTATAATTGCAGGTGCATTATATAACCGTTATCATACAGTTAAACCACCAGAGTTTTTGGGTTTTTTTGGAGGAAAACGGTTTGTGCCAATTATTACTGCTCTATCAGCTATAGTTGTGGGAGTACTTGCAGGTCATTTTTGGCACTATGCACAGGGTGGGATTGATGCCTTTTCCAATGCCATTATTGGTCTTGATGTGATAGGAAGTTTTATCTATGGAACACTAAACCGTCTACTTATCCCACTAGGTCTGCATCATATCCTAAACTCCGTATTTCTATTTCAAGTAGGGGATTATGAGTATATCAAAGATGGAGTTACAGTAGTTGCAAATGGAGATTTGCACCGTTTCTTTGCAGGTGACCCAACAGCAGGTATCTATATGGCAGGATTCTATGTTACTATGATGTTTGGACTACCATCAATGGCTCTAGCTATCTATTTTACTACTGCCAAAGAGGAGAGAAAAAAAGCAGGAGCTATTCTAGCAGGTGTAGCTTTTACCTCATTTCTAACAGGGATTACCGAACCATTAGAGTTTCTATTTCTATTTATTGCCCCTATACTCTTTTTACTCCATGCTATACTTACAGGTTTAGCAGTAGCTACAGCTCATTTTATGAATATACATCATGGATATGGGTTCTCTGCAGGGTTTATTGATTATATTATCAACTATAAACTTGCTACCAATCCACTTCTAATTTTACCTCTTGGGGCTGTTTTTGGCTTTATCTATTTTATACTCTCATACTATGTAATCAAAATATTTAAAATAACCATATTTGAAAAAGAGAACAAGACCCAAAAAACAGAGAAATCAAATGAAGCAGAAGCATTTATAGAAGCTCTAGGAGGTAGAGAGAATATTGTAGATACAGATGCTTGTATCACAAGACTCCGTATGGAGGTAAAATCGTCCAAAGAGCTAAAAGATGAAGAGTTTATCAAACTCGGTGCAAAAGGAGTCATAAGACCCACCGAGACAGCTATTCAGATAGTTCTAGGAACTAGAGCAGAAAAAGTAGCTGAAATGATAAAAAATAGTATCTGATTATCGCCCTGTGTAACTATATAACAGAGCTCTTTTTAATCGTTTAAAAACAGCTTTTCTATCTTGAGGTTTTATAGCAAAACAGCCTAAACTCCTACCTCCACGATTTACATAAGAGGCTGTATGTAAAACAATATCTCTCCCACCTTTTCGTGTGGGTAGTCCTACTTTTTTATTATTCCACTGTAATCCTTTTATAGGGAGATAGTGGTATCTCTTTTTTGATGTTAATCCCTCCCATGAACCTACCTTGAAAAAACCGTATGGAGTCATATGACTATAGCGTTTATTGCTAGAACGCCAAACTCTACCACCTTTAGCTCCCGATTTGATACCATGAGCTACTTTGTGACGATAGACTTTGCCTGTTTGAAGATTGATAATATATAGCCTCTTACTACCTGCTACTTTTGTATAATCAGCAATAGCTATATATTGTTTAGAGAGTCTCTTTTTATTTCTATTTTTTTTATAATAATAAAACGCTTCTCTCAATGCTCGTTTATTGATATTACTATTTTTCGCAACTCTCTTATATATTCTATCCAAATGCCAATTTGATAACCTCTTGGCATCAATTGTAGTTGTCAAAAGTAGTAGTGTTAGTACAAATATTCTATATCTCATTTTTAATCTTATAATTTATTTAAATTTTTGATATAATATTAGATATAAGATTAATTTTAGCTAAAACCTATAAAAATTTAACTTCCATAAACGATTCACCCTCACGAATGGTATCTATTTTATGTTTTTCTATCTCTATACTCTTCTCTGAATTAATTAAAATAGGAGTAACAATCTCTTTTCCTCTACTCTGTAAATACTCTAAATCAACAGAGATAATAGGTGTACCAGCATTAACTTTTGCACCCTCTTTTACCAATCTCTCAAACCCCTCTCCTTTGAGTTCAACTGTATCTAACCCAATATGAACCATCACCTCAATACCATTTTTTTTACTAATCAAAAAGGCATGATTTGTAGGAAAAATTCGACTAACAACTCCATCTATAGGAGCAACTACTGTCCCACTTATAGGCTCAATTGCCATCCCATCTCCCGATAGACCTTTTGAAAATACCTCATCTGGAACCTCCTCTAAAGCTATAAGATTACCATCCATTGGTGAAATTATCACCTGTTTACTCTTTTTAAAAAATCCAAACATACTCTACTACTCCTTATCTCTGTAACTCAACCCATTGGGTCAATCTCTCTATCTGTTCTCTAGTTCTAATCGTACTAGTTCCACCCTCTGACTGTCGTGCATTCATAGATGCTCTATTATCAAGCAACTCAACAACACCCTCACCTATTCTAATATCAACTGACTGCAAATCCTCCAAAGATAGTTGGGAAATATCCAACCCTTTATCCTCTGCAAGATTAACAACAGACCCTGTAATATGATAGGCATCTCTAAAAGGAATTCCTGCCTCTTTAACTAGATAATCAGCTAAATCTGTAGCTGATAGGTGACCAATCATACAAGCCTCTCCCATCTTATCCTCTCGAACTCTCATCTCATCTATCATCTCATTTAGTACCTGTAGAGATAATTTTGCTGTCTTTACCGAATCAAATACCCCCTCTTTGTCCTCCTGCATATCTTTGTTATAGGCTAGGGTTAAACCCTTCATCACTGTAAAAAGTGAAATCAAATTTCCATTTACTCGACCTGTCTTACCTCTCAATAACTCAGGAATATCAGGGTTTTTCTTTTGTGGCATGATAGATGAGCCTGTAGCATGTTTATCACTCAATTGAACAAATCCAAACTCACTAGATGACCAGATAATTAACTCCTCACTTAAACGACTAATGTGCATCATCATAGTGGAGATATTAAATAGAATCTCCAAAGCAAAATCTCTATCACTTACAGTATCGAGACAATTTAATGTAGGCTCTTTAAATCCTAATCTTTCTGCTGTAATTTTACGACTGATAGGGTGAGGGGTTCCTGCTAATGCAGCACAACCAATAGGTGAGTAGTTATTTCGCTCATATGAACTCACAAATCGCTCATAGTCCCTCTTGAACATACTAGCATAAGCCATCATATGATAAGCAAAATTAATTGGCTGAGCGTGTTGTAGATGGGTCATCCCTGGTAACAGAGTATCTATATTCTGATTTGCCACCCTGATAAAAGTCTCAATATTTTCTAGTAACAAATCAGCTATTACCATTGTATTTTTCTGCACAAATAATCTAAAATCAAGTGCCACTTGGTCATTACGACTTCGTGCTGTATGGAGTCGCTTACCTGCATCCCCTATCTTTTGGGTCAATCGCCCCTCAATAGCCATATGAATATCCTCATCATCGCCATCAAGCAGATACTCACCCCTGCTTATCTCCTCATATATCTCCACAAGCCCCTGCTCTATCTCCTCATAATCCTCCCTAGAGATAATACCCTGCTCTGCCAACATAAAAGCGTGAGCTCTTGACCCCTCTATATCCTCTCTATAGAGTACTTTATCAAATGGTAATGAGTTATTTAGCTCTTGAAGTAGCTGTGAGCTTGTTTCTGAAATTCTAGCCGATGCAATCTTTTTTGACACTATAAAATCCTAATAGTTTAAATCTTTTATTGGTGGGTATTGTATCTAATTTTATATTATAGATGAGGAGAACTTCTACCGTGTCTAGTCAGCTGTGGCAAATATCTAATTAGGTAGAAGTTATTATTATAAAAAGGGATTACCCCTCTATATAATTTTTAAGCTTTCGCCCTACTCTTGGGTGTTTTAGCTTTTTAATAGCAGAAGACTCTATCTGTCTAACTCTCTCTCTAGTTACAGAAAGCTCTTTTCCAATCTCTTCGAGTGTTCTATCACTCTCATCTTGAAGTAAACCAAAACGCATCCTAATAACAGCTTTTTCTCTCTCATTGAGTTGGTCAAGAACCTCATCAATCTGATTATTTAAGTCATCTTTTAAAACAGCATCCGATGGACTTACCGTTGTTTTATCTTCGATAAAGTCACCAAATCTACCATCATCCTCATCTCCAACAGGTGTCTCTAAGCTCACTGGCTCTTTTGTTATTTTGATAACATTTTTGACCTTATCTACAGATAATCCAACCTCTCTAGCAATAGTATCCAAATCAGGCTCTTTTCCTGACTCTTGGAGGTTTTTTCTAATTATCTTATTTATACGGTTGATAGTCTCAATCATATGAATTGGAATTCTAATAGTTCTAGCTTGGTCAGCAATGGCTCTTGAGATGGCTTGACGAATCCACCATGTTGCATAGGTAGAGAACTTATAACCTTTTTGATGTTCAAACTTATCAACAGCCTTCATTAGACCAATATTGCCCTCTTGGATAAGGTCAAGAAATGGTAAACCACGATTGGTATATCTCTTTGCAATAGATACAACTAGACGAAGGTTTGATTTTGCCATTCTAGTTTTGGCTTTTTCACTCTTCTTTTTACCTCTACGAATTTGTCCCAAAATCTCAGCTAGTTTCTCGGGGTCTAAGTCGAAGCTATCTTTACTAGCCTCTTTTGTCTCAAAAAGCTTCTTTATCTCCACATAAGTACTAACCATGGTAGTCTCAGGTACAGAGTCGGTAATGTCATCTTTGTCCATCTCCAAGATATTATCCAAAATCTTTTGATGATTTGCTCTTAATGTATCATTGAAAAGTGGTAGTTTATACTCAAGTCTCTTTAACTCTTTTTCAAATCCATCATCACTCTTTAATGCTGTCTCCATAGCTTTGACTAACTCATTAATAAGCTTTGAAGTTGGACCTAAATCTATAAGTGAGAGCTTTAGAATCTGCTTTTTAAAAGCTACCTTCATATTCTCGTGCATTATCTTCTCTGGATTACTCTCTTTTTCGAGGAGAATCAAGAGTTCATCATGAGCTTTTAACCAATCTTTTTTGGCTTTTGATAGTGCTTTAAAACTATCAACTACCTGTTTAACCCTCTTATCTACACCTCTTTTTTCAGGCTTTGACTTCTCTTTACTATTCTCCTCTTCATCCTCGTCATCAGATTTATCGTCATCATCAACCTCTTTTTCATCTTCGAAGCTTTTAAAAAGCTCCTTTACTCTTCTCTCACGATTAAGAAGAGGCTCTCTATAGTTGATAATATAATCAATTAGGTAGGGAACGGAACAGATAGCATCTAAGATAATATCCTCTCCACCCTCAATCTCTCGACTTAAGTAGACCTCCTCCTCTTTGGTTAAAAGTGGTATCTTACCCATCTCACGCAGATACATCCTAACAGGACTATCTGAACGACTCCACTCTAGTAACTCTTTCTCTTTGAGGTAATCAAACTCTTCTTCAGAATTAGCACCAGCTTTTCGTGCTAGTTCAATCCGTTTTTTCTCTTTTTCAAAAAGATGTTTTGCATACTCAGATGATGAGACAACTTTGACTTTATGTTTTTCTGATAGCTTTAGTATTTTCTTTGATTGTACAACAGTTGGTTGTTTCTCAAACTCTCTTGCGAGGTCTTCAAAGGTGAGAATATCACCTTTTTTGCATGATTTAAAAATCTCTTCTAAATTTTTTGTTATATCTTTGGCAGCCAAAAGTCGGCCTCCTTGTAAAATTAGTGGTATTGATAGTTAAGTATATATATCCCTTGTGTTTCAAAGATGGATTATACCGAAATTTTTTTTAATCTTTTATTAAACCTTCTACAAAGATTTAATTTATGAGCTTCAAGTGAGTATCTTCTCCTCACTATTTTCAAGTAACAAAACAACACTATTGGGCTGACGAAGCATCAAAGCCTCATCTACGCTAATTCCTCTATATATTTTTCTCAAAGCACGATTAACCATCTCATGAGTAACAGCAATAATAGTTTGGTTACTATCTAAACTATCTAACCAAGATTTTACCCTTTTGACTACTAGTTCATAAGAGTCTCCATTCTCAACTCGATAAAACCACTTATCTGCCTCTCTAGCCTCCATTATCTGATAATGATTCTTATTGCAATACTCTCTCGTTTTTCCCTCTAATATCCCATAATTAAACTCTTTTATTCTATCTTCAAAGATTATATCTTTGGAAGATATACCTATCTCACTAGCAACTATCAAAGCTGTAGATTTTGCTCTTCCTAATGGAGAGGAGAAGAGCTTAATGCTATCCAATCTATCCAAAACTTTTTTAACTTTTTTTCCATTTTCTATAGCCTGTTCTTCACCTTTTTCAGTCAATGTAGAATCCAAATGACCTTGAAAACGCTCCTCTCTATTCCAGATAGTTTCTCCATGTCTTATTAGTATAACTTTAGGATACAATATTATTTCCTTTTTGTAAGATATTCCATACCATACCAAATAACTCCAATAATAAAAAAGAGAACCAAAAAGGGAACCCAAGGATACTCTTTGAAAGACTCAAATAGAGATTTGATAGTCTCTCCTGCGTAATATGAGCTTAACATTATACTAACTACAAAAAACGGTGAAGCCAAAAGATTATAAAAACCAAATTTTTTAAAATCGTATCGGGATAGTGCCATAGAGATAGGTACTAGTGTTTTAATTCCATATAAAAATTTTTGTATAAATATAGCAAAAACACCATATTTACGAAGTATCAAAGTGGAGAGAGCTATCTTTCTCTTATGCTTTTCAAAATATGGTTTTATCTCCTCTTTGTGATAGCGTCCTATATAAAATAGAAACATATCACCTATATAATTAAAAACTGTTGCAATAATAAGTGAAATAATAAGATTCATCTCTCCCATATATGAGAGTACTCCAGCAGCGGCTACTACGACAAGAGAACCACCAAAAGAGAAAAATGCTAGAGCCAAATAGCCCCATGTACTAAGTGATGTTAGTGTATCTTCCAAAAAAAGACCTTTGATTTTTTTAATAGGATTATAGTATGATTTCATAAAAATTAGGTTGTATATAATGATTGATACCCTACTATCTATTATTTTTGTATATGTTTTTATACTTTTAGGCTATATAGCAAAACGAATATTCAAAGAGGAGATGGACAACAGAACTCTAACTCTATTCTCTGTCTATTTTCTACAACCCTTTGTGACTATTTGGGGATTCTCTACAGCAACACTGAAAATAGAGCATATCTTTGTCCCTATATACTATTTTGGTATCATTGCAATACTCCTAATCCCCACTATATTTCTAGGAAAAATACTCTTTGTTGACCCAAAAGAGAGAGCTATATTCTCTATAGCAGGTTTCGTTGGTAATACTGGAAATATTGGTATACCTCTAGGTATTGCACTTTTTGGTGAAACATCTGTTATATATACTACTCTTATAAATATAGCTAATGTTTTTGTAGTCTATATCATAGGGGTATATATCTACTCCAGAGGCTCTTTTTCTATAAAAAAATCTCTACTAAATATAGTAAAAATTCCTATCATTCCTGCCTCTATTGTAGCAATATTAATAAATATAAATCATGTAGAAATCTCTCCTCAAATCCAAGAGTTTTTTAAAATGGGAGCCTATGGAGGTATTGTTCTACAACTATTTCTTCTAGGTACTTTTCTCTATGGATTAAAAATTACAAACTTAAGAGTTCCCCTATTTATAGGTACTATGTCCCAAAAATTTATCATCACTCCTCTAATAACAGCAACTGTTTTAGCCATGACAAATCTACCTCTTTATGTCCAAGGAGTTATCTTTATGGAGATGATGACTCCTCTAGCTGTTGCCAACATCAACTTAGCTTCTCTTTATGAGTGTAATCCTAAGCAGACAACCACTCTGATTCTATTGAGTACACTAATTTTTATACCTGTTCTTTTTATACTATCACATATTATTTCCAATTTTTATTTGTAGTTTTTAATATAATATTAATCTATTAAGGATATAATTTTTTAATATACATAAAGGGGATATGGTGCATAAAATTTTATTAAAAAAACTTTTTTTGTTTATATTAGGAACTACTATAGTTATGTCAAATAGTATACAAGACCAACTAGATAGCATTATACTAATAGATGAATCAGACAAAAGTCAAATGCAACAGAGAGCTATTGTAGGTTGTGATAATACTCTAAAGATTGCAGAGATAAAATGTTCAAAAAAGAGAGATACCAATAGTTCTGAAATTATAGAGACAAAAAATCTACCAAAAAGTAGTGAGAAAGATAACTCAAAAGATATAGAGATGGAGAAGATTAAAAGCCAACTCAATGATATTTTAAAACAACTAGCAGAGTTACAAAAGGTCAAAGAGAATAACAAAGAGCTAAGAGAAGAACTAAAAAAATTAACTTTAATTCAAAAACTAGTAGATAGAGACAAAGGAAGTACAAAAAGAGCCAAGGAGATTAAAGTTTTACAAGTATACAATGACCATGTTATAATTAAAGTACAAGAGGGAGAGAGTCTATCAAAATATGCCCAAAAATATTATGGAAATAGTAAAAGATACCAAAATATACTAAGAGCTAATCCCAAAAAAATAGATAAAAGCCTACAAGTATATATAGATGATGAGCTTATAATACCTACCTCTATCTCTTATAAATATAACAATAAAGAAAATACTCCTATAGAGGAGACCTCTGAGCCAATTACCATATTTGAAAAAGAGGATTATAATAGTGAAATTTTAGAGAATATTATTCCACTAGATGATAATGAACAAAATATTGTAGAAGAGATAGCATATGTAGAGGAGATACCTATTCAGATAAACAAAGTAGAGGTAAAAAAAGGAGTTGACATATTTCAATTAGCAATAGAGTACTATGGAGATGAAAAACAGTATTATCATATATACAATGCCAACAGAGAGATTGTAGGAGCTGATTTAAAATTAAAAGAGGGTATGTTACTAGAGATTCCTACTATAAAATAAGATATTTTCACTATAATTTCGACAATAAAGATGAACATAAAAAGGCTAAAGAGTCTTTTATGATGTTTGCACGAAAAGTAGTCCCACCTAGCCTTATAGTAGCTGTTTTGACAGGTCTATACCTCATCTCACAGGTCTTTGGAACTATTCCACCTATCAAATGATGCTATCTTTAAAAGCATTTTTAGGATTATGGCTTGAACTTAGAGGTTTTTTACAAGTATATATGAAGATACAACCACTTGTTTTTAAAAGCCATGTTCTACCATTTGCATTTGTTATAACAATTATATTTTTATCTCAATTTATGAAGATATAAAAATCAAAAATATTACCAAACCATACTACTTAACCCAAAGGATTATCACTCCTACTCTTTAGCTTTCGAGTCTCATCCTCTTGGAAGTTAGGCTCAGAAAAGGTAAACTTGCCATAAAGTATACACCCTTTCATATTTGGTTTACACTTTTTTTTCAAAAGTTTACACCACTCTTTTTCTTCTCCATTTGTAGTCAAATGTTGACATCCCCAACCAGAAGCCATCTCTATCTCCTTATCTCAAATCCATCATAGACCAAATCATCATCGTCCAAGATAGTTATATCTATACTTTTAACAGAACTAAGAGGTGATCCCTTTTGTAAAATCTGCTTAAACCTCTCTATAGTATCATCAAAAAGAACAGCAACAACCTCTACACTACCATCAGAGAGATTTTTTATATACCCCTCTACCTGCATCTTCATAGCTCCTTGGGATACAAATTTTCGATACCATACCCCTTGTACTTTTCCTCTGATTATAAATCTATACACTTCCATATCTATCCTTTAAACGAGCGAGGTACTCTATAACTCTCTGCTGATATATTATATCCTCTTCACTATCTATACAAGATTGAAACTTCTTTAGTGCTTCAATATCTATCTTCTCTGCAAATCTCTTAACAGCTTTTGTCTCTTTTTCTACTTGAAAAACTAGATGTTCAAAATTGAGATTATTATCAGTAATAATCTTGTCAAAATACTCTTTGACAGCCTCCACAAGAATATCTGCTCTCTCTTCGTCATTATTATATATCTCAAAAGCTATAGCATATAATAGCTTCTCTTCACAAGGGCTTATCTCTTCATTAGCTGCTACAACCAAGGTCAAAACCTTTGCTCTATACTCTAATGAACTATGATGATATAACAAAAGCTCTCTAAAGGCTTTTTTGATTTTTCGTCTTATTTTTTTAACCATTTATGAATTTTAACACACTATTGTTGACTATTCAATAAATCATCTACACAAACCTGCGGATTTTTGCCATTTAACATCTTATAGACCTCATCAGCTATAGGAAGATATATATTTTTATTATGAGCAATACTATAAAGTGCTTTAGTTGTAGGAATTCCCTCTGCTACCTCTCCTAACTCATCTAATATCTCATCAATACTCTTACCATGAGCCAATCCAAGCCCCACTCTATAGTTACGAGATAGTTTAGAACTAGCTGTCAAAAATAAATCTCCTGCTCCACCAAGAGATAGGAATGTCTCTATTTTAGCTCCAAAATACTCTCCAAAACGAGTCATCTCAACCAAACCACGAGAGATAAGTGCAGCTCTAGCGTTATTACCAAGCTCCAAACCGTCACAAACCCCACCTGCAATAGCAATTACATTTTTATAAGCTCCTGAGACCTCAGCACCTATGACATCATCATCTATATAACCTTTTATAAAATTAGGCAAAGCATTAGCATATATTTGAGCTAAATTCAGATTTTCAGAAGAGATTTTTAGAGCAGTAGGGAGAGATTTTTGCACCTCTGTAGCAAAAGAGGGACCAGATATAAACGCTAACCTATCAGGTGATATAAACTCACTATACACCTCATTGAGAAATGCCCCTGTAGAGGTCTCTATCCCCTTAGAAGCTACTAAAATATTTTGACCTCTATCCTCAAAATTTTCACTCATCCAAGAGCGAACAACTTGAGCTGGAAGTGCTATTACTAAATAATTACAAGAGAGTGCTTCATCCAAAGAGACGAAGTTCTCTATATCTTTTTGAGTACGAGAGTTTATTACGACTAAATTATCTTGACTATAAGCATGATAGAGTGCTTGACCCCACTTCCCTGCTCCTATAATTGCTATTTGCATCATTTAATATTCCATTTTTTTTTAAATGACATAATAGCATATAAAAATAGAAACTATTTAAATGCTGATATATATACAAGCTCTTTTGCTCTATCGTTAAATATAATTTCAGGATTATACACTTTTAAAAAATCTGCAAGGTCTCTTGCAGTTCTACAACCATACTCAATCGCAATATTTACTATATTTATGTTGTTATGAATTTTCATCTTGTATCCTTTAATTATCAAATTAATATAAATTTTCTATTTAATTATAAGAAATAAGAGATAATAAATAACTTAAAAATATATAAAAGCTATAATATAATTTTTATTTTTATATTTTTTCAAGTACTATAAAATATTTTAAAACAATTTTAGTTAATTTGCTTAGCTACCACCCCTATAGAGTCATCCAACTTCTCTCTACTATCATAGATAAAAGAGTACTTCTCCTCGTCAGATACAACAATAAAAAGCCCATATCCAACTATCTCTACCCGTCCTTTTGACTCACTATCTATCCACTTCAAACTCATCTCTGTTGTCTCATCTCCATCTCCAGTCAGTACAAGTACAGCTGGATATAGTTGCTTAATATCTTTTAGATTAAATGTTTTATCTTCAATTGTTAATTTTTTCATAATCGGATTATAGTATAATCCTACAAAAAATTAGGAGAATATTTAGATGAGTTTAAATACACGGATAAAATCAGACATAAAAGATGCTATGAGAGCAAAAGATAAACAAAAAAGAGATACCCTACGAAATATTCAAGCTCTAGTAAAACAGATAGAGGTAGATGAGAGAAGAGAGGTAACAGATAGCGATATAGAGAGAATTCTCATGAAGTACTCAAAACAGCGAGAGGATGCTATGGCTCAATTTGCAAAAGCTGAACGAGATGACTTAGTAGAAAAAGAGCAGATAGAGCTAGATATAATAAGAGTCTATCTACCAAAACAGATGGATGATGCTGAACTTGAAGCTACTCTCAAAGAGATTATAGCCTCTGTAGGGGCAACCTCTATGAGAGATATGGGCAAAGTCATGGGTGCAGCTAAAAAAGCTATTGGAAATGGAGCTGACGGTGGGCGTATTAATGCTTGTGTGAAAGGACTCTTGGGGTAAGTTACACCCCAAGAGTTATTGACGCAAATCGTTAATCTGTCTTAGTAGCTCCCCTGCTCTACTATCTTTGTCATAGCTTTTTAAAATGGCTTCTGCTTTATATAGAGATAGTGAGTGCTGTCTATAGTAGTGAACCCCATCTACTAAACAGGAAGCCAACTCTATATTATAAATATCTTCATTATACTCTGCTAATGTTTTATAGATTTGTACCGATTTTAGATGAAAATGTTTAGCTCTCTTCATTCTATTTTGATGAACAAACATTGATGCTAAATTTTTAAAAATTGTTGCTACATGATGACCATAAACAGTTGGGTTTTTTTCTGCCAAAGAGCTATAGTGTCTTAATGCACCTCTAAATGATTTCAACGCCTCTCTATACTCCCCATCTGTAGCGTATATACTACCCAAATTATTTAAAATCATAGCTATAGTTGGTTTATAGGTGATAGAATCCTTTTGTGATAAATCCAAAAGTATCTCCAGAGCTAGAGGATAGACCTCTTTTGCTTTATCAAACATATTCTCACTAAAATATAATGAAGCTAAATTAGTAAGAAGTGTACCTAAACCTGCTCTATAAGAGTTATAACCACTACTTATAAGTTCTTTATAGATAACCAAAGACTCTATATAAATCCCTTTTCTCTTCTCAAAACTACCCTCTTTGTCATATATAATAGCCAAAGAGTTAACTATATTTAACATCTCTATATTATAATTATTGGATTCCCTTTTTGCTAAAACCCGATATATAATTAGAGCTTCAGAGTAGAAAAATTGTGCTAATCTATTTTTATGATATAATCGATGTAGATTCGCTATATTTGTATATGCAATAGCTAACAATGGAGCATAACGAAGTGGATTTTCCCTAAGCAACCCTCGCCTAATAGAGATTACTTCTCTATAACACTCCACAGCAAAACTATAATCATCCTGCTCTCTATAGAGTGAAGCAAGTGAATTTAGTGTCTCTGCAACAAGTGGCTTATAGTGTTTTGAATCTATATGTGCCAATTTTTTTCGAACCCTTAGAGCTTCAAGATATGATTTTTCTGATAACTCATACTCCTTTGTAGCTCTATATCTTTTACCCAATCTATCTAGTATATTAGCTATATTATCATCTATGACTATATCTATATTATACATTGTAAAACTCCCTTTAAGTACTTACATTATGACTATTAAACCTTCCTACTCAAATGATACAAATTTATTTCTGTATAAAACTTAAAAAAAAGAAAGATTTCTCATAAAATCGGTTTTTTTAAAAAAAATGGTATAAAAAGCAACTATTTTTCATATGTTAGAGTCGATATAATGTAAATTTCAATAATTATAAACAGTCACTCAAAGTGCCATTTTGTGGAGTTTATTTTAATAAAAACACCATTTTTATTTTTTTATTCATAAATTAAGCTTATTTTAAGAAATAATGAATATTTTATAATATAATAAACAAATTTAGGAGTACAATGTTAATCCAAGAGATAAGAGAGTATAGAGAGATAAAAGAGAAAGCCCGAACCTACTTATGCTATATCATGAGTAGTAATATCTCTCATATTACAGAACAAAAAAGCCTAGATAATCTACTTGAAAATATGAATATGATAAAAAAAGCTATCCCAAAAAGTGAAATAGTATATGCACTAGATGGAGATGGAATACAGATTACAGATAGTATATCTCAATACCCCAAACTAAATGGAGTAAACAAGGGTAAAGATAAAAGTAATCGTTCCTATTTTTATAATACAAAAGCTCAACACCGATGTGAAATATCAGACCCATACCCATCACTAGCACTAAAACACTTAGTTGTAACTGCTAGTTTCCCTATTTATAATACAGAGGATAATCTTCTAACTATTATATGTGTTCAGATTAGCCTAAAAGATATTCTAAGAATGGTTCATCCAAGCTCACTAGACTCTATTTTTAATAGTACTAGGAAGATAGTATACGGTCTATTCTCCTTAGCACTATTTTTTGTAGCAATACTCCTTTTTATAAAAGGTGTCGATAGTCTTGTTATCAATGGAATCAATTTTAGCAAAGTAAATATCAATGATATGTTTAAATCAACCATTCTACTAACACTCTCTTTAGCTATTGTAGATTTGGTCAAAGCTATTTTTGAAGAAGAGGTTTTAGGAAAAGAAAAAAAAGATGGTGCAGGAGATACCCACCAAACAATGGTTCGCTTTTTAGGTTCTATTATTATTGCTCTTTCTATAGAAGCTCTAATGTTAGTCTTCAAATTTGCACTTAATGACCCAAGCCAACTTATATTTGCTGTATATCTAATAGTTGGTGTAACTGCTCTAATAATTGGACTCTCCTACTATCTAAAAGTTAGTCATGATAGTTGTGGTAGATAAATAAAAGTTTCACCTAAAAAATAGGTGAAAAAAATCTTATTTTCAAATTTTATTTTAAATAAATAATAGTACTATTATAATATATTAATTAAAAGGAGAAATTATGATAAGAAAAATATTTATCTCATTAAGTATAATTCTTCTACTAAGCTTTGCTAGTTGTGGTAGTGGAAGTAGCAAAGAAGCAAAAGAAGTACTACAAAAAATCCTACAGCTTGTAGGAATTCCTCAAGAAATAGTAGTTAATCTCTGTCAGGATAGCAACAGAGATGGAATATGTAACCTAAATGACCCAACAGTCAAAGTAACAGTCAATAAAAAAGACTCTTTTCAAAAAATTTGGCAAAAATTGGAGGCATTAGTAGATGGTAAATTTCTCTTAGAAACAGAGGATCCTACACTACCAATTTTACTTGAAATCAAAAATAATAAAAGTTCTTATTTTAGAGAAAAATTCACTATTCCATTCAATGGATTTACAAATCATGAACAAAATCAAACAAAAGAACTTTCTATATTACAAGCAATGGTTGATGCAGGGTATCTACAAACAGAAGATATAAAAAAAGTAAAGGAGATGGAAAATCAAGAGAAATTCTATGCTAATCTACTAGAAGATTTTGAGATAAATTTAAAAACTCTTACAGAAAATAACATCTCTATACAAAATGCTGTTTTAGCCAATATTAAAGAGATAGCAGAGGAGTTAAAAGATGAAGGAATCGCCAATAGAATTCCTGAAGAGATTAATGATTGTAATGGCAATGAGAGCTGTCTAAATAGTATCCTAGAACCTATCTCTCAAGAGGTACAGATTGACAAAAATGAGACACAAGAGATAAAAAATAGTGAAACAGAAAAAACAAAAAAACTTTTAGCAGGAAAAACTTTTTATATCCCATATAATGAAGATGAAATAGCCACCGTTGAAAAAGTTACATTTAATAATAAAGCAACATCCGTAGAGTGGCAACAAATTTATGGACAAGACGATTTTGGTGTAGATAGTGTATCAATAGATGGTTCTACTGTTTTAACTATAGGTGAAGATAATAAAATAGAATACCATAAAATATTATCAATTAATGATAGCTATATAGAGATAGAAGAAGCAGAAGATAATAGTAGACTATATTATAATTTTGAAGATGCTAAAAAAGTATTAAATGTTCAAGATTTTACAAAAGAGATGCTACAAAACAAAGTAGTATATGATTACGCTTTTGTTGAAGAGGATGGAACAAAAGGGTATGGAAAAACAACTTTTCAATCAGAAATATCTGCTATCAGGCATGAGATAGCTATCTCTCCAGAGGGGGAAATAGTAGAAGACGAAACTTATAATATCAATATTGAACTGAAAAATGGTCAAATTAAGTTTAATATGGGTGATGGTTATGGAATTTGGATATTAAATAACCAAGATAGCAATGCTTGGTACATTACAATGAAATCTGATGAAATTATAGATAAAACTCTATACTTTTTAAAACCAACAGATTTTCCTAATGAACTATAAATCCAAATAGAGAGAAGATTAAATCATCTCTCTTAACCTATTAATCCTCTCATTAGATTTTTCTATATCAGCTAATTTTACTTCTCCACTCTGAACCATCCCTTTTACTGTATCAACTAACTCTTGTACTGTTACCATATTACTAAGAGATAATTGATTTCCAAAAAGCAAAATATCATTTCCTGCACCAATAGTCAATCTAAGTCTATCTCTAAGACTATACTTGCCAATCGCACCCATCTGTAAATCATCAGTAATAACAACGCCATTAAAACCAATCTTCTCTCTCAAAAGACCTTTGACTACTTTTGCTGATAGAGTTGCAGGATACTCTGCATCTAGTTTTTTATTGAATACATGTGCTACCATTACCGTATCTATAACACCTCTTTCAGATAAAAGTTTATATGGTTCTAACTCTTTTTTATTCCAAAGATTTGTCACATCTACAAAACCTTTATGTGTATCTCCAAGAGATGAGCCATGTCCTGGAAAATGTTTAACAGAACTTAATACACCATTACTACGCATCGCTTCTATAAAAATCTCACTATATTTAGCTACAGTCTCAGGCTCTGCACCAAAAGAGCGACCATATTTATAGATAATTTTATTTCTTTTATTAATGGCAAGGTCAACTACAGGTGCTAAATTATAGTTAATTCCCACAGAACTAAGCTCCTCTCCCATCTTTAGATACTCTGCTCTTACCTGTGCATCACTCTTCTTTTTCACATCTCTAGCTTTCGGAAATTTACCATAAAAACCATATTTTCTTTTTAATCTCTGTACTCCTCCTCCCTCTTGGTCTACAGCAATAAGAAGTTTACCATTTTGACTACAAGCTTGAAGTTGTGCTGTAAGCTCTCTTACTTGCTCTTTGTTTGCAATATTTTTAGGTTCACTATGATTAACGGGATTAACATCAAAAAGAATCACCCCTGCTAAATTATATGTCAATATATCATTGCATATTTGACTCCCTTGTGGAGCAGTTGTTCCCATAAAACCTACCATAAGCATAGAACCTATCTTCTCATCCAATGAGTTACCCATATCCAACTCTTCTGCAACAGGTACAGATTCAGCTACTATAGGCTCTTTTTTTCTTGGCTCCTTTTTTACTGTTGTATCTTTTTTTGGTATTGGCTCTGTTTTACAACCAATACAGGACATAAGTACTATCATAGATATAACTAATAGTATACTTTTCTTCATATATTCCCTTTATCGCTAATTTTTCAAGCGATTATATCTAAATATTTCGCTATAATTCGAAAAATTTCTGCAAGAGTATATCAAATCTCTTATTTTTAGGGATAATCCCTACACCTAAGCATTCTAAAAGTCAAGCCTAGGCTTATGACAATTTGGTATCAGCTGCAAAAATTGGGTCATCGGACACCATACAACAGATTTTATTCTTATGCTATGCACACTACCATACCCTACAAATTTTATTATAAAGAAGTACAATGACATTTAACGAATTCAATTTCAAAGATACATTAAACCAAGCTATAACTGATGCAGGTTTCAAAGAACCTAGCCCCGTTCAAGAAAAAGCTATTCCAATAGTTTTAGAGGGAAATGACATCATAGCACAAGCACAAACAGGAACAGGAAAAACAGCAGCCTTTGGTCTACCAGTTATTCAGATGATGAGTGGAAACAGTGGTATTGAAGCATTAGTTATAGTTCCAACTAGAGAACTCGCAATGCAAGTCTCTGATGAACTTTTTCGTTTTGGAAAAACAGCTAGTCTAAAAACTGCAACAGTATATGGTGGAACAGCATATAATAGACAGATAGATAGAATTAACCAAGCAAATATAATAGTAGCAACTCCAGGAAGACTTCAAGACCTACTAAAATCAAAAAAGATTAAACTAAATCCAAAATTTATTATCTTAGATGAAGCAGATGAGATGTTAGATATGGGATTCTTAGAAGAGATAAAAAACATATTTACCTTCTTACCAAAAGAGAGACAGACACTTATGTTCTCTGCTACTATGCCAAAACAGATTAAAATTCTAGCAGAGCAGATTCTAAATGAACCAAAATCAGTTACTATTACAAAAAAAGAGAGAACCAATGCAGATATTACTCAAAAGTTTTTTGTAGTTGCTGAATATGAGAGAGATGATGCTCTCCTTAGACTTATAGACTATACAAACCCAAATAAATGTATTATCTTCTGTAGAATGAAAAAAGAGGTAGATAGACTCTCATCATATATGACATCCCAAGGATTTAAAGTAGCAGCCCTTCATGGCGATATGGAGCAGAAACAGAGAGAGCATACTATCCGTTCATTTAAACAGGGTCTAGTAGAGATATTTATAGCTACAGATGTAGCAGCAAGAGGTCTTGATGTCAATGATGTATCTCATGTATTTAACTACCATATACCTTTTGACTCTGAATCCTATGTACATAGAATTGGTAGAACAGGTAGAGCAGGAAACAAAGGTGAAGCTATCACTTTGGTATCTCCAAACGAACTTAGAACAATGAAGAGAATAGAAAAGGATGTAGGAGCTACTCTAGTAAGCGAAGTTATTCCAACGCGTCAAGAGGTTCAGAGTCGTAAAGACAATGACCTACTCCAAAAAATAATAAAGACAGAAATCACTCCATCTGCAATAGATATGGTAAAGAGTCTCCAACATGATATTGATATAGTATCTATAGCTCACCTCTTAGCAACAATTGTCCAAGAGAAGATAGATGTAAAAGGAAAAGATATAATAGGTCTAGGACAAGAGGAGATAGAGAGGCTAATAGAGAGAGCAAAAAACTCAAAAAATAGAGATGGTAGAGGTAGGAATAGTCGTCGTGGACGAGGTCGTGGTAGTAGTCGTGGACGAGGAGGAAATCGAAGAGGAGATAATCGAAATAACAGACGCAATAATGGTAACCACGATAGAAATAAAAGTTAAATATTAATTGCTTAAATTTGTTATAAATTTACCATTATTACACAATAAATACATTATTTATTGGGTATAATTATTACTTTATTTGATAAGGAAAAACATATGAAAAAAGTTATTTTAACCATACTATTAACGCTAACCATAGCTCTACAAGCAGAGGTCGAAAAATTTACAATCACAGATACTGAAGGCAAACAGTTTAATATAACAGAGAGTAAAGATGGATTAATATTTGAAGAGTATAAGGGGAAAGCTATCTTTTTAATTATATTTGGACATAACTGCCCTCCATGTAAAGCAGAGATACCAGAGTTTGTTGAGCTTGCAGAGAAGTATAAAGATAAACTTCAAATTATTGCTATAGAGCAACAAAAATACAGTGTAGAGCAACTCAAAATATTTAAACAAGAGAATGGGATTAACTATAGTTTGATTGCAGGTAAAGACTACAATGATTTTATAGGCTATATAGCCGACAAAGCTCAATGGAGAGGAGCTATCCCTTTTATGATTGCTCTAGATAAAAATGGTGCTGTAAATCTTATAAAACAGGGCTTTATTCCTAAAAATACACTAGAGGAGTTAATTGAGAAGTTAACAAAATAAGATAAATTAAAAATAGGAGGAATATAGATGAATAGGAAAACAGTTGTATATACAGCTACACTTTTAACATTAGCAATACTCAATACAGGATGTGTTGAAAAATATTTTAATAGTGAAAAAAGAGTAAAAAATATAGAAACAGTAGAATCATTACCAAATATAACTACGGAAGCCTCTAATGCAGAGTGTGTAGATGAGATAAAACCTCAAAAAAATAACTGTGACAGAGGAATCATACCTGCAAAAGAGGTCAATGATATACCCGAACAGGGAGAGACTTATAAACTAAAAAGTATAAGAGGAAAAACCATCCATATTGTTAAAGGTTCAAAAGGATACAGTTTTCCTGAATATAAAAGTAAAATAGTACTACTAGAGATGTTTGGAAAAGATTGTCCTCACTGTATAAATCAATTACCCATTATTAAGCAAATTCGTAATAGATATAGAGGAAAATTGGAGGTTATCGCTATTCAATCCCAAGATAGAATGTCCAAATTTATTGCTAGTAGTTATATAAATAGTCATAAAATTAGATACCCAATAATTGAAGGTGAAGATGCCATCAACTTACAAAGAGATATACAAGAGACTTTTGGTTGGACAGGTATACTACCCTATATACTTATAATTAAAAATGGTATAGTGACATATATACATGACAGAGGTGAATCATCGTATAAAGAGTTAAAAAAAGATATAGATGAGCTTCTTTAAACTAAATGGATAAGTCCATTCTCTATTGCTATCAAACCATCTAACTCTGCTTCATAGACTCTAGTGGAGTATTTAGAGATAGCCTCATCAAGTGTAGGTGAGGTTTGACAAAAATAGAAAAAATCATCTCTCTCTATAGAAGTATTTTGTGGTACAACCCCATAACGATTTGAAAATGACTCAATATCATAAATAGGTTTTGCTAACCCCAACTCCAAAAGCTGATTAGTTCCCTTACTTTCACCCAAACGATGTGGAAGAACAAATATATCTCTTCCCATATTTATAGCAAACTCCACCGAACGCATAGAGCCACTACCCTCATCTGCTTCTGTAACTATCAAAATATCACCAAGTGCCACAACTAACTCATTTCTCACTACAAAACTCCATGGTGTAGCTTTGAAAATTGGAGGAAATTGACTCAGTACTAACCCACTATTCTCTATCTGCTCTATAAGAGACCTATTGACAGCAGGATAACGAATATCTAAGCTATTTGCTACTACAGCAATTGTATTTTCTACTCCTGCACCATTATGAGATATAGCATCTACCCCCATTGCCACTCCACTTACTATACAGACTCCTCTACTAGAGAGAGCTTTAGCCAATGTATAAGTGAACTGCTTCGTATAACTAGAGGGTCTTCGAGTCCCTACGATAGATACCTTTGGTCTTCTTAATAAATCTCTATCTCCAATAGCATATAACTCTTTGGGATACCTCTTCATATCCTCTAATTCAGGTATAATCTCCTCTATTAACTCCATGAAAACCTCTTCTGTTTTTTTGGTACAACAAGAAGAGTCATTATACTCTCATCCTGCAACTCATAATATCTAGGTATCTGCTTATATAGATTATGATATATCCTCTCTGTCTCACTTAAACTTACAAATTTATGTCTTAGAGCATCTCTATACTCAGATAACTCTTCTATGATAATACGAAGTTTTTTAACAAAAGCATCACTTTTATTAATCTCTCGATTTCTATGTAGAGAGTCTCTATTTCTATCAAAAGCATCTTTTAATCGTTTTAGATTATCCAAGCTTAGTGTCAAATTTAAAATATGAGTATCAACTCTACTCTGCTCTCTCTTTACTCTACTATACTGTGTCTTTAACTGTGTACCTAAAATAATCAACTGCTCTCTCTTCTTATTTTTTACTAACTCTATATTCAGATATTTATATAAAAGTTGACTAAATAAACTCTCTTCTATTTTTAAATCATTCAAAATAGACTTTATAGCCAAGAATAGTACCTCATCCACCTCCATATGCTGTCTAACAAGCTCTATCTTAGCACTCTTGTCTGACTCTTGAACAATTTTTGACACTATCTTCCGAAATGTTGCTTCGGGACTGTTTAATATATTTTTAACATAAGATTCAATAGCCATAAATACACCTTCTTAAATAGATATGTTAATTATAACTTATTATTGTTAAAAGATGTTTTAAATTATTGAACTATTATAAAAATAGCCTCCAATATGTCAAAGCTAGAGTAAATGTAACTACGATTCCAAAGATATTTAAAAAGATTCCTCTTTTTGCCATCTGAGTAGTTGTGACATCTCCTGTAGACATCGCTATAGCATTAGGAGGTGTAGCAATTGGCAACATAAAAGCATAACTAGCAGATATAGCTACAATCAACATAAATAGTGTAGGGTCAAGACCACTCTGCTCTGCAAAGGGGTAGATAATTGGTATCATAATAGATGTAAGAGCTGTATTACTTGTAAGTTCTGTAGCAAAAACAACCGTTATACCTATAATAAGCATCAAAACAATAGGAGGAAGATAGTTAAAACTTACCAATATATTGGCTACCTCTACTGCCAATCCTGTCTTTTTAAATGCCATAGCAATAGAGAATCCTGCACCAAATAGAAATATAATAGCAAAAGGTATCTTTAGAAAATCCTCTTTCCACTCTAATAGGTCAACCTTTGGTAAAAAAAGGAAAAGTCCAAATGCAAGTAGAGTTAACTTCTCATTTACTAAAATACCAAAAAAATATTTAAGTATCGGATTCATAGCCAATATCAGCGCGAGTGAAACAAGTATCCAAACAAGCTTTTTTTGATTATATGTCAAGTGTAGGTCTTGAGTATCAATCTTAACCAATTTAAAATTCTCATTTTTAAACCCATAGAGCAAAATCTCTGCAGCTAATACCATCATTATAATGGCCAAAGGTAACATCATAGCTATCCAAGTAGCAAAAGGTATCATCTCTAACATATTTGTCTCTACAAAATCCATAAGTATTAGATTCGGAGGAGTCCCTACAGGGGTAATAATTCCCCCTATCAAAGAGGCATAAGCCACCCCTAATAGTAGACGAAACTTATAATCTACATTATCTGTCAAAAATGCAGCAATAGGTATAATTAACAGAGCTGTAGTAGTATCAGATAGAATAGAGCTAAGAAGACCTGCTGTTAACATCAATGAGTATAGTACCCCTCTAGGTGTATTTGGAAAAAGAGAGAGAAGTTTAGTCGCCAATCTCTTATGTAGTTCCGATTTCTCTGTAGCAATTGCTAATAAAAATCCACCGATAAATAAAAAGATTGTAGTCTTAGAGTAGTTAGTAACTACATCCTTAGAGTCAACCAGTCCAAAAAGAGGAAAGAGAAGTATAGGCAGAAGAGAAACTATCCCCATATGTAACCCGCTATTAGTCCAAAGCGTTACAAGAAAAGCTATAACACCAATAAGTCTAGCCTGAATATCTGAGAAATGAATTAGTGCTATAACATAAAAGAGTATACCTATTATCAAAGCATATATAATAAGTCTATAACTCTCAAAAAACGGTTTAAATCTATCTATTACATCCTCTATAATAGGTCGATAGCTCTCAAAAAATGATTTTAAACTTCTCATAATATCTCCATATTTTTAAATAAAAGATAATAGCATAAAATAAGTTAATAGAAATAGTTAAAAAAGTAATTTGGATTAAAAGATAAAAATATAACCTCTTTTGGAGATGGTTTTTATAAAATTGTAGTTTAATTTCATTCTTAGTCTCTGTATCAAAGTTCTTATTCTATTTGAACTAGCAGCATCATTTGGCCACAATTCATATTCTATTATATGATTTGGAACGATACTATTTCGATTCTCAATCAGAAGGCTCAATAGTTGAGTCTCTTTTTTCGTTAGAGAAATTAACTCCCTTTTGTAGTACAAAAAATTATTTTTTTTATCAAAACTAAACTTATTATCAAGAGCTAACATCTCTACATCTTTAACTCTATTCTTAGCCATACTAACTCCTGCATATAACTCTTTTCTATCAAAAGGTTTACTTAAATAGACAAGTGGCTCCACCTCTATGGCTCTATTTATATTCTGATTATCACTATTTGCAGTCAAAAAAATTATTATTATATCCCTATACTTACCTCTCATCTCCAAAGCTGTATCTATACCATTTTTGCTTCCCTCCAAAAATATATCCATTAATACCAAATCTATATGAGACTCATCTACTCTCTTTAGTGCATCTACACCATTTGTAACTATATCAACTACTTCACAATCCAAACTCTCTAAATAGCTACTAATCTCAAAAGCTACTATACTCTCATCTTCCACAACTAAAACTTTTAACATATCAAAATTTGATAATAGAGACTGTATGAAAACTAGAATCTACTACTATATCTCCTTTGAGTTGATTTTTCACAATAATCTGTACTAATTTTAGACCAAGAGATAACTTTGTCTTCTCTATCTTATAACCTTTACCACTATCTCTTATCTCTAAAAATCTTAAACCATCTTTTTTATATAATTTTATATCTATTGTACCTCTATTTTTATCAAAAGCATATTTAAAAGAGTTTGTTACTAGTTCATTAATAATTAATCCAACATATATAGCCTCTTTTATGGGTAGTTTCATATCAACTTTTTGAGAGATTATAATATCTCTCTTATCCATAACATAGGCTAACTCATAAACCAACTCCTCTATATACCCTCTCATATCTATTGTCTTAAAACTATCTTTTGATAATAAAATGGAGTATGTCTTAGCTATTGCATTTATACGATTCTCTACAGTATGTAACTTCTCTTTTACCATTTTGGACCTGATACTATCTGCTTGAAGTCTAATTATTGATAATATAATCTGTAGATTATTTTTGACTCTGTGGTGAACCTCTTGCAATAGAAGCTCTTTCGCTTCCAATGCACTATTTAACTCTTTTGTTTTTCTAGTTACCTCTTTGGTAATAAGTTTTTCTCTATCCTTTAGCTCTTGAAAAATCTGCCTATCTGCTCTTTTTTTCTCCTCCTGTAGAATCAAATACCTATCTGCAAATGCCAATGATAATACCAATGCCTCTATAGCTGTTGACCAAATAAGTATATTTTGAAAATAGACCATCACAGATGCTAATCCCAAAGCATCTACAATAATCATTATATATGACCAAAATACCACTCCAAATCCTACAATAAATAATCTAGCCTCTTTTAGACCTTTTATATAAGCATAGATACCACAAACAAGATTTCCAATAATAAAAACTGCTCCTGTCAAAATAACAATATTTAACGAATACTCCTCTAGGGGGTCTAATAGAAAAAACTCAAAGAGCAAAATAGATATTATGCTCTTATAGAATAATCTTATTGAAGGTAACTTGTCTGTTTGTAGAAAATTCATAGCAAAAAGTGCTGAAGAGAGTATCAAAAAGAGTATCTTATCAATAGTAAGTGTTGCCTCTATAGCTATAAACTCACTAGGGAAATATATCTGTGTAATCCCTAGATATGTCATCTGCTGATATACAAGAGCCAAAAGATATAGACTATAATAGGAGTAACTCTTATCTCTAAGATAGAGAGATACCATAAAGGTATAGAGCATCATAGCAATGATAACCCCCATGAGAAGTATATTTATAAACTGTTTAGCTCTATCTTGCTTTAAAAAGCTCTCTCTCTCTCTTAGAAATAGTGAAAAATCTATAGGGGTATATCTTGAGGATACTCTTAGATAGTAACTCTCTTTTGATAGAGGCTTAAACTTTAGCTCAAAAATATAGGGAATAGTAATATGTCTATCTCTCTGATATAACATACCATTTTGTAATATAGGTTTAAGCTCTGAAGAGAAGAGAGAAATCTCCTCTAATAGAGGTGAAGAGAAGAGTAAAAATTTATCTATCTCATGATTAGTTAAATTTTTAAAATCTATCTTTATCCAAAGATAGCTGTGATTTACTCCAACATTAATATGCTCTTTGTGGTAAGGTTTTAGCTCTTTTAATAATTTAACTTTAGAGATACTCTTCTGACCTATATATAAATAGCTATTTTGAAGCAGAGATTGCTCTTTGGTCACATCGATATAATTAGCCAAAGAGAACTTCAAAAAAAGCATAATAATTAGTAGTATTCTCATAAAAATCCTAAAGAGATAACGATTGCTTTGTTATTTTAACAAAAAATAATTAAGTTAATTAGATATTCAAAAAATAACTCATTAATAACTACAACCTATTTACCAACAATTATGCTCTCATCCACCACCTAAAGGAGGTGCTTTTTCGCTATTTTGTGATAAAATACACTTAAAAAAGGTACCAAATTTATGAAACAGTCAACAGCCCTAAATATACTAAAAGCAGGAGAAAATGTTTTCATAACAGGTTCAGCAGGTACAGGTAAAACCTATCTACTAAATCGTTATATAAAATACCTAAAAGATAGGGAGGTCACCCCTGCAATAGTCGCACCCACAGGTATAGCTGCATCTCATCTAAAAGGACAGACTATCCACTCATTCTTTGGTATAGGTATTAGGGAAGTTGTTGACAATGAGTTTATAGATAAACTAATATCCAAAAAATACCTCAAAAAGAGATTTGAGAGTTTTAATGTATTGATTATTGATGAGATTTCAATGGTCTCACCTGAACTATTCTCAACTATGGATAGAGTCCTTCAAGCATTCAAAAACTCACCTGAACCCTTTGGAGGTGTTCAAGTGATAGCCTCTGGGGATTTTTTTCAACTTCCACCTGTCTCAAAAGAGCCAAGAGAGAAGAGATTTGCTTGGCAATCTCCATCTTGGAGAGATTTGGACTTTAGAACCTGTTATCTTGATGTAAAATTTAGACAAGATGATGGTGTCCTCATAGGTATACTAGATGATATAAGAGCAGGAGATATATCACAAAAGACCTACGATACTCTACACTCATGTCATCTAAAAAAACTAAATAAAAACCATAAACCCACCAGACTATACACTCACAACATAGATGTAGATAGAATCAATAATCATGAACTAGAGAAGCTAGACTCTCCAGCTAGAGAGTATAGCCACATCTCAAAGGGTTCACCAAAACATATAGAGAAGATATTTAACACAGCCATGGTTATGGAAAAAGTAGTTCTAAAAAAAGATGCTATTGTTATATTTATAAAAAACTCTCCAGAACAGAGATATGTCAATGGAACAACAGGTATAGTAGTAGGTTTTGATAAAAAAGATGGAATGCCTATAGTCAAAACTGCATCTGGAGATAGAATATTTGTAACTGTTGAAGATTGGACTATAGAGGATGAGGATGGTAAAAATATAGCTACAGTATCTCAAATCCCTCTGCGTCTAGCATGGGCCATAACTATACATAAATCTCAAGGTATGACACTAGATGCTGTAGAGATAGACCTATCAAAAACATTTGAAGTTGGACAGGGATATGTCGCTCTCTCTCGAATAAAAAATATAGAGGGACTTAGGCTAATAGGTCTAAATGAGATGGCTTTAAGAGTTGACCCACTAATACTAAAAGTAAATAGCAGAATCCAATCAGCTTCACAGAGAGCAACAGAGGAGCTAGAGAAGATTTCAGATTTACAAGAGAGACAAAGAGAGCATATATTAAAACTTGGTGGAAAAATCAAAAGAAAAAAGAGCTAATAGTTTAGCTCTAAACTACTCCAATTTATTACGAACATTATACAAATCCCAATATATATCTATAGCTTTATCCAAATCCTCATCACTCAAAAATGATTTTTCCTTTACAGAAAATCTATCCAAAAAGAGCTTTGACATAACAGAATCCTCTTTTGTTGGATTTTTTAAAAACTGTTTTAGTGTCGCTTTTACACTCAACTCTCCACTATACTCCTTGAGATATTTCATAAACATTCTCTCTAGTGTCGTAGACATACCATACTTATGACATGGAACACAGTTTCCCTCATAGATATTCGTCTCTTCTAAGTTCATTGAGTTTATTGCTATAGTTATATTTCTCTCTGTCCTCTCTGTCACCTCTGCGATAGATAGTGAGAAAAAAATCCACATAATAATCACTATTCTAAGAATCATTGTCTAACCCACCTTTTGAAAAATTAACTCGTATAGATGTACCCTCTCCAAGCTTTGATTCAACAACTATTTTTAGATTATACTCATCTGCTATAGCCTTGACTATATTGAGACCTATACCAAATCCACCCTCTGTACTTGTAAACCTGCTATACCTCTCAAATATTGCATTTACTTTAGTTGTCTCAATCCCTATCCCACTATCTTTTACTATGAAATAATCCTCTCTTAATATTATATTTATAGCTCCTGAGCGTTTATTATATTTTATAGCATTGGAGATAAGATTATCAATTACTCTTGCTATCTTCGCTGAATCTATAAAGATTTTACTATCCTCTAAATCAAGAGAACATGAAATTTTCTTGGAACTTGCCAATAGATGAAAATAATCTGCTCTATCCTGCATTAATGCCTTTAAATCCACCCATTCATCATTTGAACTTCGATTGTGTCCAAGAGATAAAAATGTCAAATCTTGATATAGATGAGATACTGTTTTAGCTGCAATATTTATTCTATCTATCTTCTTTATATTTTTTGCTACCATCTGTTCTCTATCTATCATCTCAATATTTGCCAATATAGCTGAGATTGGAGTATTTAACTCATGTGTTGTATCTTTTATAAAATTATCAAGAAGATTAACTGAATCTTTCATAGGTTTTAGAAGAATCTGAACAAAAAATAGCCCAAAAATACCCAAAATTATTAAACCAATTAGACCAAATATAATAATTTTAGTTATAACAACTTTGTGCCATGCCCTATCCTCTGGAATTTCAATAATCAAAAACATCGCACCAAGATAGTAATCGTCAAGATATTTAACAAAGTGTAGACTATCCCCTGCACGATAGACCTCTTTACCAAAATTGATATTATCTTTGTGCTTTAGAGTGGAGAATATAAGAACTTGTTCAATATCATATATAGCACTCTCATATCTGTTATCTCTAGGGTACTCTGTTTTGGCTGGAAAGTAGTGGTGTAACATCTTTAGCCTCTTTACCTGCTCATTGGCATAGTTAGAGAGTTCTGTTCTCACCTCAGCAAACATCAACTGCTCCTGCCCCGTGTAGTACATTGAACTAAGTAGAGAGAGTAACCCTACTACTAGTAAAATATAGAGAGTTAAAAACCTATATAATGACTGTTTCTCATTTCGACGAAGTAAACTTATATCCCTGCTTCTTGATACTGACAATTCTATCCTTACCTATAATTTTTCTGATATTTTTAATATATGTTCTTAGAGCCGTGTCACTTGGGTCTTCATCAAAATCCCACAACTCTTTATATATTCTATCGTGTGATATAACCTCATCTTGATGTTTCATAAAGAGTTTAAATAGTGCAGACTCTTTGTTTCCTAATGTTTCAGGCTTATCATTAACAATAAGTTCATTTGATTTTGTATTGTATTGTATATTTTCACCCAAAGTTATAAGTTCTGATATTTCATGAAAGAAGCCCCTTCTCAAAAGGGTCTCAACTCTAATAAGCAACTCCTTTAATACAAATGGTTTTCGTATATAATCATCACAACCACTCTGAAACCCTTTTTCTAAATCATCTACACCATCTAATGATGTTATAAAGATAGATGGAGCTACCACCCCATTCTCTCTAGCCTCTTTCAATACAGTAAAGCCATCTATCCCTGGAGTGTTAACATCCAAAAGAAGTAAATCATATTTACTCTCGTATAGCCTATCTTGTGCTTCATAACCATCATAGGTAGACTCAACTAGATAATCCTCCTCCTCCAAAAAATCTGTTATAGTATCATTGAGATTGGCATCATCTTCAAGTAATAGTATCTTCGCCTTAGACATCACATTCTCCTAAATTCATATCATACAACATTATATCATGAGTTTGATTATATAAAATCACAATTTGATAATTTTATACAAATTGTTTTGCCCAGTTGACTAATCTCTGCACACTCATAGCTCCAGAGACTCTCTCTCTCTCCTCTGTACCCTTAAATGCAATTAGAGTAGGAATACTCCGTATATTATAAGCTGCACCCAAATCTTGATGCTCCTCTGTATTAACTTTTAAAAATTGCGCCTGTAGTGGCATGAAGAGTGCAGCCTCTTCATAAGCAGGAGCCATCTGACGACAAGGGCCACACCATGGAGCCCAAAAATCAACAATTACAGGTATGTCACTATTGACCAATATATGTAAAAGATTCTCCTTATCAACCTCTATAGGTCGAGAGTCCAATAGAGACTCTTTACAGTGACCACAATTTGCTTTTGCATAACTATCTCTTTTTGGTATCTTATTTACTTTTCCACAGTGTGGACATACCACTTTCACTTTTTCACTCATATATATTTTCCTTTTTTATTTAACATTATAGCTCATAAATATTAACAAATCATCAATATGGTATAATAGTTCTATAAATTTACCAAAAGCAAAGAGTCAATGAGAATTTTTAAATATCTAATCTATACTATACTACTCTCTATATCTATAGTGATTCTATATATTTCACTCTCATATATATTGACTCTCTTTCCCCAAAAAACTCCTCTATCTTTGAATAAAAAAACTGAAACTATCTATCTTCTATATGATGATATGCACAGTGATATTATCATAAATATAGATAAATCAAAATATAATTGGAGAAAACTCCTCCCTAGACTAATAAAAAATCGAAAAGAAGGCTATATAGCATTTGGTTGGGGAGATAGAGAGACCTATCTAAATACTCCCACATGGAGCGACCTAAAAATCTCTACAGCACTAAAAGCACTATTTTTAAATACCCCCTCTCTTATACATGTAGTCTACTACAAAAGAATCAATAGATTCAAATATATCAAACCTATCAAAGTATCAACAGCTCAAAAAGACGAGATAGAGAGGAGGATTTTAGAGAGTTTTGGAGAGAAGATAGTTTTTAAACAGAGAGTAGAGGGCTATAGCAATATATTCTACAGTTCACCATATAGATATAACCTCATCAGAACTTGTAATACTTGGACAGGAGATATTCTAAGAGAGTCCAATATAACTATGAGCTACTGGACTCCATTTAGTTTCAATGTGGTGGATTCTCTCCCATAAATTTATGAATCTCCTTCAAAACCCTCCTAGGAGCCTCCTCTTGGGGCATATGCCCAACTTTTTCAAAAATCTTTAAATGGCTATTTGGTAAATCTTTGTGTAGTCTCTTTCCAAACTTATAGGGAATAGATACATCCTTTTTACCCCAAAGTATAAGTGTAGGTATTTTTATATCTTTGTAACTCTTCTCTATAAATTCTATATCATCAGGAACAATATTGTTAACAGTTTTTAGATAAGCATATTTAGCTGATGGCATAGATAGCATCTTAGCAGAGTGGTCTACACTAGAGAGAGGTATAAGCTCATCATTACAAAATGCAAAATTATAAGCCTCTTTGGCAATAGTTTTATCCCCCATAAGATGAATACCCAAAAAACCTATAATAGGATAGGTTAAAACCCTCATCATAGAAGGAAGTTTCTGTGAATAAGACATACTATTTATTAAAATAAGTCTATCTAGTTTATCTCTAATAATCCCCTGCTCCTGCATAAGTGCTAATACAAGTGATACACCTCCACCAAATGAGCGACCCACTACGGTTAGGTGTTTTAGATTTCTCTTCTCTATAAACTCCTTGACTATTTCAGCTTGGTCATATACAGAGTAGTCATCATCTTCAGGTTTCGGAGACTCTCCAAAACCTTTTAAGTCAATAGTAACTAGATGATATTTTTTAGATAAATCATTAACTAAAAAACGCCAAGTATATCGACTCTCTCCAAAACCATGAATAAAAAGCATGGTCTCATTATGCTCTTTTCCATACTCACTAAAAGCCAAATCAAGATGAGTCAGATTACTCTCAACTACTCTCTTCTCCCAAGTTATAGGCTTTTTTACAGCACATCCTACAAATAATAGTGATAAAATGATTAATAATACTCTTAACATGGATAGATTATACCATAATCTTTTATCAATTTTAGATATAATGACTATATGAAAATATCAAAATTACTACTTAGATTAAGTACAAGTATAGAAAATATTATCACTATAGTCCTAGCCTCTATAGCTTTTTACATCACTATTCCTATAAGTGTTAAAACCGATACACTAAAACTACCAAAAGGTTCAATCACCAATACAATCAAACATCTACAAAACAGAGGTCTAAAACTCTCAAAAATAGATATTTACATCTTAGATAGACTAGGAAAACCAAAGTATGGTGAGTTAAAAATTGGAAAAGGGATTATTAATCGTATAGATTTTCTCTATAAACTCACTACTGCATCGGAAGCTATTAATATTATCACTCTAATCCCTGGAGAGACTAGAGCAATTTTCCTAAGAGAACTTGCAAAGAGTTATAAGCTTGATTATAAAAAGTTAAACGAGTACTATAATAGATACAGTCACTACAAAGAGGCAGGTATCATACCAGATACATATCATGTTCCAAAAGGGATAAAAGAGGATAAACTTATCTCATTTTTAGTAAAACTATCAGACCAAAAGTATAAAAAAATATCCACTAAATATCTAAAAAGATATAACAATAAAGAGTGGTCAAAGTTTTTAACTGTAGCTTCGATAATCCAAAAAGAGTCAGCAAACAAAAAAGAGATGCCAATAGTTGCTTCTGTTATCTATAATAGACTTAAGATAGATATGCCTCTACAGATGGATGGTACACTAAACTATGGTGAGTACTCTCATACAAAAGTGACTCCAGAGCGAATCAAAACTGACAAGAGTGGGTTCAATACCTATGCAAACAAAGGAATTCCACCCTACCCTGTCTGCTCTGTATCTATAGATGCTATAGAGGCTTCACTCCAACCTGCCACTACCAAATATCTATACTTTATGAAAAATAGCGACGGAGTTCATGATTTTACAGACTCATATAAAGAACATCTAAAAAATATAGATAGAGCAAAAAGAGCCAAATAGCCCTATAGAAGCTTACGAAAATCCTCTAACTCAAATAGTAACAGATTTTTATCTCTACTATTGAGTAGCTCATTGGAAAAGCCACTCTTTGAAAAGAGAGCATAGGTATCTGCCTTTAGATTAGATACATCTGCTTTTAATTTAAGTTTTGTAAGCTCACTTTTGCAAACTCGACGATTTTTATATTTACACTCACCTACAACTGTCTCACCCTCCGTTGTTTTTGCCAATATATCAAACTCTGAATTAACATCCCAATAACTTCCTGTACACTTTAATCTCTCATTGTAGTGTAGATTTAGAAGTTCATTTGATAACTGTTCAAAGACTAGAGAGTTTAGCCTAGAAAAATGCTGTTGAAAGTTCTCAAAAAATCGTTGAGAGCTATTTTGAGCCAAATCTCTACTATATGGTTCAACAAAACCAAACCAAAAACGATAAAAAGGTAACTTAAATCTAATCTTTGCCTCTATCTTGTATGAACGAAGTGACTTCTCTAGCTTTTGATTTGGATATTTTTTGAGTGGTGCTTCTCTTGATTCCTCAAGCTCTACAATACCTAACTCTATAAGTTCATTGACGATATTCATACCCAAACTATCACCTACTCTTGCCTTTCTAAAGACATTGGATAGTCTACCATCACCTCTAGCTACAGAGATTAAGATATAACGATATGGCTCTTCGAGAAGATAGGATGGCGATATGAGGTTGGAGAACTCTTGGTATCTCTCTACGAAGCTAAAACGAATGAGTAACTCAAGGTCATCCAAAAAATCTAACTCAATTTTCCCCTCTACTCCACCAAAAACAGCAAAAAGCTCCATCGCCTGTTCCAACTCCATATAACCATAGTGGTGAAAAAAATTTTTAAATTTTGTTTTAATAGTTTTTTACCTTTTAATATTTATATAACTACATTGTAATATTTTTTATCTTTAAATCAAGAATTTTTTCTCAACAAAATATCAATATATCACAAGGTGACTCTTTTGCTAAATAACTAGACATTGAGCCTATAAAAAAACTCTCCTCAGAACTATGAGATGCAACCACAATCAAATCGGGATTTCTCGTCTCTATATAATTCAAAACACCATGAGGCAGAGAGAAACTAGAGTCTGTCAATTCACCCTCTATACCCACCTCTTTTTCAAACTCACTCAATAACTCTTGAGCTATATCTCTATTTTGCCCCTGATACTCTGCCATATCAACATAGCTAATATCATACATACTCATAGTTGCTGTCACAGACTCATATCCATAAACCAAAGCAAATCTAGCATCAAAACCACTTTTGATAAACTCTATGCTCTCTTTGGATTTCTTTGTTAAATCAGTTGGGATAAGTATATCTTTGTACTCTCTATACTCACTCTTTACAATAAGCATAGGTTTTTGTATCTCTCTTATAAGTTTTTCATACTTGATATTAGCACAGGTTATTATCATATCAACAGTATCTCTTTTTGCTTCGATAATAGCTCTCTCACTATTATCACCAAAATAGACTAGTGTATAATGCTCAATATTTTTCTCATTCAACTCATCAAATATCTTATCTATACTACCCTTGACCACATCTTTGTCTACTGGTACATCTTTGTTATATATTGGTAGATTAAAAAATGGGATATGTATGGTATAGAGTACTATTATAGTAGCACCAAATCTATCAGCTAACTCTATAGATTTTTTTAAAATATCTCTACTCAATTTAGAATCATCTATAACAGTCAATATCTTATTAATATTTTTCATGATTTTTCCTTTTTTTTATTATATTCTTTTTTGTTTTAGTAGCCCATAAAATTTTTTTATTAATTTTGCTATAATAGCAATAAAAATTAGAGGTAGATTATGGAAGATGAACTAAACAAACTAATCATATGCAAAAAATGCCATACCCTACACAAAAAAATAAAACTCCATCATGGAACAAAAGCTAGATGTCAGCTCTGTGATACAGTACTCTATAGACATCACAAAAATCTCATAGATACAACTCTAGCTCTAAGCCTTGTATCTCTTATCTCTCTAGTTGTTGCTTTCTCTTTTTCTATTTTAACTATCAATATAAATGGCATATATCAAAGTCTTGATATGACCTCTATTTTCATTACCATATTTGAACACAAACAGTATCTTGTTGGGATTATGTTACTATTTTTAATCTTTATATTTCCTACATTTATATTTATCGCTATAGTGATACTATTAATTCTAATGAAATTAAAAAGGTCTGGATACTTAGTCAAGAGACTTCTAATACTTATAGCAAAACTACTACCTTGGAGTATGATAGATATATTTTTTATCTCTATTTTAGTTGCAATGGTCAAACTTTTTGATTTTGCACAGCTTGAACTAGGTATTGGATTTGGAGCTTTTTGTGTTATCCTAATACTCAATCTTTTTATCTTAAAGAGAATCAGTTTTTCAGATATTTGGGAAAGATATGATTATATCTATGGAGTCAAAAATGCAAAAAGATAAACTTGTAAGATGTCATATCTGTGAAGCTGTAAACGAAGAGAATGTAGGAGAGATAATCTGTCGAAGATGTGGAGAAAAAATACACACCCACAAAAATATAAGCCTACATAGAACTATAGCCTTTTTGATAACAGCTATCATACTATATATCCCTGCAAATATCTACCCAATACTTGTAACTAGACAGTTTGGAATAGTACAAGAGAGTACAATACTTGGTGGGATTATGCACCTATGGGAGGCTGGTTCCTATCCTGTTGCTATTATTATTCTACTAGCTTCAGTTTTTGTACCTATCCTAAAGTTTATTTTTATTACCTATCTATTAATCTCTACTAGATACAATGTAAAATCATCCAAAATAGATAAACATAAACTTTTCTATATCACAGAGGTGATAGGCTCATGGTCTATGGTAGATGTCTTTGTAGTAGCTATACTATCAGTGCTAATTCACTTCACTGCTGTACAGATACTACCAGGAGCTGGAGCTACTGCATTTGGATTAATGGTCTTTTTTACTATGTTATCAGCTTTGTCCTTTGATACTAGACTTATCAAGAAGTAACCACACTACTAGTAGTAGCATACCCCCCACGCAAAATATCCAAAACATTAGTAGCATAAGAGCCTTTGGGTAGATAAAAACTCAACTCATATTGAGCCTTCTCTGCTACATAGGTGCTTTTGATACTCTCAACAAATATCCAAGCGTATCGTCTAGCTCCATTTTCGCCTATCTCCTCATCATAATTTTTCTCTAGCTCTCTAGCAATACTAGTTACACGACTCACTCTTTTACCCGATAGTAGTCCTGTAGGAGCTATATCTCTCTCTACAAATCTTTTGGACTCTTCTACCAAAGACTCCAACTCAAAAACTCGTCCATAAGGGTAGTGCATCATCAAATCACCCTTTAAAAGCTTAAAGAACTGCTTCTGCTCTTTTGTGCCTTTTAAACTCCCCTCTGGCAAATCAAATATCTTCTCTGCATCTCCCTCGGAAAACTCTTGGAGTAGAAGTGATAACTCAATCCGTTTGGAGAGCCAAGAGTTAAAGAGATATGACTGATAAGCATTTAACAAAAAACTCTTTGTTTTTCTATTTCGCATCTTTAGTGTTCCCTTAGCTATAGCTCTGCCATCTTCCCAATTATTCCCATCTGTTCCAAATCGTTGATTACCAAAGTAGTTTGGTACACCATGCTCTTTTATCCATTTGAGTACCGAATCTAGTTTATCTCTCTGTATACCTAACACTTTTTTGAGACGAATCTTAAAGTGATTGCCCTTTAGATGTCCAACTCTTATCTTATTGTTATGCCTCTGTGTACCCAAGATTTTAATCTTATCATGTTTAAAAGTTTTTAATCTCTCCTCATTGCCTTTTGCAAGTAGCGATATATACTGCATGGTCATTGCATTTTTGTCTTTTAACCCTGCATAGCCAATATCTCTGTTTTTTATACCAAGATAACGAGCGATAGCCCCTATCATCTCCCATGTAGTCATATCTTTTTTGCGAATATGAACAACCAAGTGTTCACCCTTACCTGAAAACTCATATAGTGGTATCTCATCAACTATAAAATCTCTTGGGCTTGGATTAAATACAAACTTGTTTTTTACATTTAGTGGATATAGTAGATTCATCTATTCTCTCTCTTTGTTAAAATTATGACATTATAGCGTGTTTAAAAATGGTGTCCAACACATTTAAATCTATTTTTATTATCCACAACTCTAGCAAAGAGAGTCAAATCGACACCCAACCTATTAGCAATCTCCAAAATATTATCTAAACTATTAGCATCAAACCCTATCAACATCTCATACTCCTCACCACTAGAACCAACCTCATCAGCTATCTCTATAGTAGACTCAAAACCAATATTATTATACTCCAAAAGCTTATTGGTATCACAAAACAGCCCATCAGATATATCCATCCCCACAGATAGATATGGTCGTACTTTTTCCACAAACTCTTGGCGTAATATAGGCTCTATAAACTTAGAATCATCAGCTATCCTCTCTCCTTTAAAAAGCCTATTCAAATCTCTCTTGCTATCTCCTAAATGACCTGTATAAGCCAACAAATCACCCTCCTTTAGACCTTTTCTAGTTAGAGGATTATCGCTCTGTGAGATAATAGTAATAGTAAAATCAAGCCTCTCTCCTGCAATAGTATCTCCACCAATAATCTCACAACCAAACACTTTGGCTACCTCATCCATAGAGGTTACAATCTCATCAATCTCCCTCTCCTCTATATCTCTAGGCAGAGATAGAGTAACTAAAGCATATAGAGGTTTAGCATTCATAGCAATAGCATCAGAGATATTTATCAACATAGCCTTTTTGGCTATCTGCTTTAGACTCATCCACTCCCGTCTAAAATGCACACCCTCAAAAAAGGCATCCATACTATAGATTTTGTCTCCAACTATAGCCCCATCATCTCCAATATATGGAGAACTCAATTTTTTTATTAAATAATCTTCTCTGTTCATCTTTTTTCTTTTTTTAATTTTAATAATTGTAACATTATTTAATTAAATGTAATTTTATCTATATTTTTTCAAAGAATGAGATAAATTCCACTATCTATTAACTTATAAAGTTAAATTATTTTTTTCACAAAAGACACAAAAAAGCCATTTATTTTCTATATAATATTTTATATAAAAGGTTATAAAGGATAAAAATGAGAAATTTAACAGGTCTATTATTGCTATTAGGGTTGATATTAATAGGTTGTAGTGGAAATAAACACAACAATATATCCTCTACAGATACACAAGCCGAAACTTCTGAATTAGATAATGCAATAACAGATAATGAAATAGAACATGAAACTGTAGATGATAATAGCTCAGAAGAAGAGAGTTCAAGTAGTGATAATTCAAACAGTCAAGACTCAAATGGAAGAAGTAGTCTAGGAGTTGAAAATGGAGTTAGTACAAAAAATGCTGTATTGTATGACTCTATTGTAATAAGTGCTAGATATGATGCAGGTAGTGGGATTAATGGTTATACAGATGCGAATGGACTTTTTAGATATGTAGAGGGGCAGAATGTCAAATTTTATGTAGGGGATGTTTTTATTGGTGAAGGACAGCCTATTGATAAACCTGCTGGTATCTCTGTGGTTACGGATAAAATTTTGACTCCACTTGGATTGGCAGGTGCAGGAGATGATATAGGTAATCAGAAAGCATTAAAAATAGTTCGTTTTTTAATGGCACTAGATAGAGACCATAATCCTGATAATGGTATTGAGATTAATAGCAGTATGGTTTTAGGACATCATATGAGACTACTTGATAATAGTGTTAATCTTAATACCACTTTTGGGAATAATCTAACGCTACCTACCTCTATAAAAGCAAAAGAGCATCTTTGTCAATCTGTAACCACCTACCTACCCCAAAACAGGAACAAAAGCCTTACCTAAGAATACATTGCGTAGCTCATCCATAACATTTCGACCATTCTTCTTGACAGTAGAGATATATCCTTTGATTCGAGCAAAA
>Ga0256845_1000416_pt1 | contig 40939 bp, 56 predicted proteins | sample RiftiametaG_FD_189101 | JGI IMG/M metagenome (GOLD analysis project Ga0256845, IMG submission 189101) | Tube worm associated microbial communities from hydrothermal vent at the East Pacific Rise, Pacific Ocean - Riftia | ecosystem: Host-associated > Annelida > Integument > Unclassified ...
GCACTTGTGATTTGAATTCAGGATGTTTGATGTAGATATGTCAAAAGGATTAGTTACATTTGAATCAGGCAAGATAGGAAAACTTGCACCTGAAGCAGTAAAGTTTAGAATTCCAGAAGGTACTATAGGTATTCGTGGTACTAAATTTTATGTAGAGGTGAAGTAATGGAAGTTGTAGTAATTGCTACATGGGCAATTATGTTTATAGCCTCTATTGTGAACAGTGGAACAGCTACTACCACTGTAGTTTTAGCAGATAATGGGAAAGAACAAAATGCAATCGTAATTCAGACTGATGTGGGAGAAACAACTATAGATAAAGTGGGACAGTATGTTAATTTATCTTCAAAAAATGAAGCTCCAAGTGAGATTAAAACGATGTCGCAAAAAGAGATAGATAAAAAATTCAAAAGCGCTATAGAAGCAACCACTTTGAAACCTATAAATATAAACCTATAAATATAAACCTATATTTTAAAAATAATTCTAATGAATTAACAGAAGTATCAAAAGAGAAATTACCATACATATTGGCACAGATTCAACAAAGAATACCTTGTGATGTCAATATTATAGGTCATACAGATACAAAAGGTAAAGCATCATACAATGAAGTACTAGCTTTAGAAAGAGCCAAGTATGTAAAAACATGGCTACTCTCTTCAAATGTTGATTTAAATAATCTGAAAACAAAATCTTATGGAGAGAGTGATCTACTTGTTCCAACACAAGACAATGTAGTAGAGGCAAAGAATCGTCGCGTAGAGATATTTATCAAATAGCTATGAAATATACAAAACTGTTTTTAGGACTTTTTCTCTTAGTGGCACTTAACTTGTTTTTATTGAAAAATGGCGTGATAGAGTATTTTGATTATAAGATGTATGATATTATAAATAAAATAGCATATGAAGATGGGCAAACCTTAAAGAGTTCAGTAGTAGTAGTTGACATAGATGAAAAAAGCTTAGAGTATCTTGGGCAGTGGCCTTGGTCTAGAATGGTTTTGGCACAGTTAATTACCTCTATAGATAGGGCAAATCCTTCGTCTATAGCTTTAGATGTAATATTCCCTGAAGCTGATAAAACTTCTCCTTCAGAAATAGTAAAGTTTTACAAAAGATATTTTGATAAAAATATTGTGATAAGTGGTCTTTCAAAAAGTTATTTTAACAATGATAAGATTTTTGCTACCGCAATTCAAAAATCAAAATCAATTTTATCAGTATACCTTAGTAATGAAGATATAAAAGAGACTATGTGTAGGATTCCTAAGCAACTTTTAGAGATGAAAGATAGCTCCAACATAACATATGAATCAAAAAATATTTTATGTAATATAGACGTATTACAGAAAATGAGTTTAAATATAGGGTTTATAAATGCTGTTCAAGATAAAGATGGGATTTTTAGAAGGTTACCTTTATTTATGAAGTATAAAGACAGATTCATTCCTACGTTGGGTCTTTCTGCACTTATGAGTATTGATAAAGCTATCGTCGATAAAGAAAATCTTTTTATTATGGGGCATGGTATAAAAATGGGGGAAAGTGGAAATGTTCTCTTGAATTTTTATGATAGTAGTTGGTATAAAAAAGTATCAGCTGTAGATGTTCTTTTAGGTAAAGTAAATAAAAATATTTTAAAAGGTAAATTTGTATTTATAGGAACTTCTGCTGTAGGTTTACATGACAAATATATAGTTTCGTCATCAAAAATTATATCTGCTATAGATGTTCATACTACATTGATTGACAATATTTTAAATGAACATTTAAGATATGAATCAGAAGAGATGAAAAATATAAACTTAGGTTTATCTATTTTGATACTTTTTATCTTGTTATATTATATGCAACAAAAAAAGCAGATTGAGATGATGTTTATTTTTGTTTTCACTGTATCTTTCTATAGTTTATTTTCAATTTTTATGTTTTTTAATAATATCTATATCTCTTTGGCATATTTTTTGGTTCCTTTAGGGGTTGGATTTTTTATGTTGAATATGATTTTAATAATAAAAAATTATCAAGATAAAAAGTTGTTTAACAAAGAGTTGTCAAGAGCTCGTTCTTCTGCCATAGATAGTATGGCTTTAGTAGTGGAAAGCAGAGATACTGAAACAGGTGCACATATTAAAAGGACAAAAGAGTATATAAGTTATTTAAGTGAGTATTTATATGAAAATGATATATACAAAAATATATTAACTAAAAAGTTTAGATTCTTAGTAAATATAGCGAGTCCACTTCATGACATAGGAAAAGTTGCAATTCCAGATTCTATTTTAAAAAAGAGAGGTAAATTGACAAAGGATGAATTTGAGACTATGAAAAATCATGCCATAATTGGTAAAAATATCATTGAAAATGTTCTTAAAGATAACAAAGACAATGAATATCTTCAGATGGCATTGAATATAGCCTATTATCATCATGAGAAGTGGGATGGAACTGGTTATCCATCAGGATTAAAAGAAAGTAGAATACCGCTAGAAGCTAGGATAATGGCATTAGCTGATGTTTATGATGCACTAATAAGTAAGAGAGTTTATAAAGAGGCTATAGGATTTGAAGAGTCTGAACAAATCATAATTAATGGAAGTGGGACGCATTTTGACCCTATATTAGTTGAAGCATTTATAGAGATAAAGGATAAGTTTAAAGATATAGCAATGAGAATAAAAGAGTAGTTTTATTTTGCATATTTTGTAAGTAAAAATGCCATAGGAATACAGCCTAGAGCCATGATGTTACATATGATGTAGGTTACATGTAAGCCATATATATCGCCTAACAATCCTACACAAAATACTATACTAGCACTAACTCCAAAGTTGATAGACATATACATACTGTTCATAAAAGTAGGCATATGAGAGCTAGTACTTTGGACTGTAGACATCAAAACTGGACCAGTGGCAAAGAGAAAAATACCTACAAGAGGTAGTAGAAGCACAGTATCAAACCATAAAAATAGAGACATGCTTATGACCATTCCGAAACTAGAAATCACTAGTGTTGTTTTTCGTCCTATATTATCTGATATACTTCCTGCAACAAGAGTTCCTATGATGCCAAAAAGTTGTAAAATTGAGATAGAAATACCAGCATACCAAAGTGTCTCACCTTGGTTTACAAGATAGACAGGAAGGTACAGAGTAAGTGCACTTTTCATAGCTGATTGAAATAGTAAAAATCCTCCAAGAACAAAGAAAAAAGGTTTGTAAGTTTTTAAAAGTTTTTTTGTATCACCTCTCTCTTTTGTTTTTTGAAGAGGTCTGTTTGTATCAAAATCTTTTAGTTTTATATAGAGTACAATAGAAGCTATAATTCCTAAAGGCATCAGCTTGTAAGTACCTTCTAATCCCCATAAAGAGACTGCTGCGGTTACGATAAGAGGACCAAGTGTTCTAGCACTCTCGCCACCAACCATAAAAAATCCCATACCAGTACCAACCTTGTCACCACTAGCTTCTTTTATCATAGTTGGACTAGGAACATGAAAAAGTGCAGCACTTATACCTGCAACAAATATAAGTATCACAAGAGCTATATAAGAGTCAACGATACCTATTAAACTCATAGATATAGCAGTAAGTGCAGGAGTAAGTATAACAAAATATTTTAGACCAGTTTTTTCAGCAAGTAACCCAAGAAATGGATTTAATAAGAAAGGAATACGACGAGCAATATCTAAAAAAGCTGTCATAAAAAGACTCATTCCAAGCTTGTCTATAAGAAGAGGAAGCAAAGGTGCTAAAAATGATGAGTATATATCATGCATAAAATGGGCAGTTGAGATAGTAAAAACTTCTGCTTTTTTAAATTGTTTGTTTTTCATGTAGATTCTTTTAGTGTTAAAAAGTGGAGGAAAATGGCGAGAAGGCGTAGGAATCGAACCTACCTTTAGACGGTCAACCGCCCAAACATCGGGTTTGAAGCCCGTGATGCCCACCAGGGTCATATGCCCCCCACAGCACGTTTAAAATTTAACTTAAACGAGATAAAATTATAGTATTTTTTTACTTGGTTATTCTTTAAAAATACTGATAAATAACCACGCGCTTATATGACAAAATACTCATGAGCATCTTCTCTTTTTGGAAGAGGAGTTGTTTTTATGGTTTCATCTCCTATAAATACATCATATACAAGTTCAGGTTTTGTTTTTGTAAAAGTCAAAACTATGCGAGCACTTAACTTTTTATCGTCTTCATTGGCATCATTTGAAAGCAGGGCGAAAGGTCCAGGAATTTCATCTACTTTGACTTTTAGATATTTATCGTTTATCGCATTTTCAAGTAGTTCATTTTCCTCTTTATCTCTTCCTATAACAAGTTTTGAGCCATTTGGTAGTCTTAGGTGACGCCCATTTTTGAGTACATCTATATCCTCTACTTCTAAATCATTGTGTTTTATAAACTCTCTCATTTTTTTAGTAAAATTGATGTCAGTAAGAAGACAACCTCCACCAGGACTTTGAAAATCTTCCCAACCAAAATCTTCAGCGAGTTGAAGTTGAACTTCTCTACTTCTGCCACTAATATCAAGAAGTTTTTCTCTCTCAACCCAACCTTCACGTTCAGGTTTTGTAATTTCCATATTTTTTGCACACATTGGGCGAAGTATCAAATCTTCTTCATCTAAAGCAAGCTTTTTTACCAAATCCAAAGCTTCTGAGCGTTGGCTCATAGGACGCTGTCCTAAAACTTCACCTGTTACCATAAAATCAGCACTTAACTCTTCAAAGTACTCACGTGCTACTCTAAACATAAATCCATGACAGTCTATGCATGGATTGAAGTGTTTTCCATAGCCATATTTAGGGTTAAATAGAACTTTTTTAATATACTCATCTCTAACATCTATGATTTTAAACTCTGCCCCTGCAAGCTCTGCTCGTCTTTTCATCGTTGCGCTCACGTCAGTTCTGCTTCCAAAACCTATATTCATATTTATTGCTGTTACTTTTATGTCTTGGTCTACCATAAGTTTGATAGCAAGCATGCTGTCAAGTCCTCCACTAAAAAGTGCTATTGCGTGTCGTTGTTTACCGTTCATATTTTACTAACTTTCCTTGTCTTAATTTAAATAATTTTTCTTGAATTCTACGTATTGTAAAACTCTTGTTTTTGTAGTCCATATCTGAACTTTTTACTTTTGTTAACTCTGCACTGTAATAACCTACCAAAAAGTTTATCATAGAGCCATTGATCTCATCTTCGTCATATACTTTTATATCATCTCTTAATAGAATGTTTCTCAGGCTTGGATGCTCTTTTTCATGGTTTAAAAGGGCTAAGAGTTCCATGTTGTGTGTTCTGAACATGCTGGAATCTATTGTATCTAAAAGAGTATCTATAAAACTGGGTTTGGTCAATAATGTCTTTATAATAGTAAGTTCAAGTGTGTCTTCAAAAACTCTTTTTTCGCCTCTTAGTCTGCTTGATTGGTGAGTTTGGACTTTTACTAAGTTTTGATTTATGTTTAGTGTTCCAGAGAGTACTCCTGCATAACTATTTGCGATTGAACTAGGAAGAGTTTTAAGATAAGTACTCCCTTCTTCAAGTGCTTTTTGTTTTTCTAAAGGATTGTGTAAGTCATACTTTTTTACTATTTTTTCAATGGCGAATTCTATAAAAGGCTGAGGATTATGAAAAAGTTTATTGAGTTTATCGCTCTGTCCACTTTGTACCATATCTGCAGGGTCTTTACCCTCTCCAAAAAGAACAACTCCACCATCCATACCAATACTACTTAGCATTGTTGCTGCCTTAAGAGCTGCATTTATACCCGCAGCATCTCCATCGTAGGCTAAGATAACTTTAGGACTTCCTCTGCTTATGAGTGGTATATGGTCTTTTGTCAATGCTGTTCCTAATGTAGCAACTGCATTTGTAAATCCAGCTTGATGAAGCATGATAACATCAAGATACCCCTCTGTAACTATGACGGCTCTGTTTTGGTATATACTATCTTTAGCAAAATTATAACCATATAGAAGATATGATTTGTTAAAGAGTTTTGTTTGAGGTGAGTTAACGTATTTGGCTTGGTGTCCACTTATGGTTCGTCCTCCAAAGCCAACTATCTTTCCACTTGCAGAGCGAATTGGAAAAGTAATTCTTTCTATAAAACGAGCATAATTTCTACCGTTGTCTCCAACTCCTGCAACTCCTGTTTCAACTGCTTCACTTATGCTGTATCCACTTGAGCTTAAAAAGTTTAGATTTTCTGGACTGCTTGGAGCATATCCTAGTTCGAATTTCTCTACACTAGCCTCTCCAATACCTCTGTTTTTTATATATTCAACAGCTTCATTTTTATGGTCAAGATTTTTTTTAAAAAATATATTTATATTTTCAAGTAGTTTTCTATCTTCTTTTATTTTGCCATCACTAGCAGTATAGTCAAGTGAAAAATTGTACATGGAAGCGAGTTTTTCTATAGTCTCTGGATAAGTTAGTTTTTCATACTCCATTACAAACTTGATGCTATCTCCACCAGCACCACAACTAAAGCAGTGGTATATCTGTTTTGATGGACTTACTACTAAGCTTGGGTTACTATCGTCATGAAAAGGGCATACGCATTTCCAGTTTGCGCCATTTTTCTTGAGCTCAATATAGTGTCCCACTACGTCAACAATGTCAAGTCTGGTTTTTAAGTTTTCAATGGAATTGTTATCTATCATAAATCTATTATACTAAATTCGCTATAATAATCTCCTTTACATAACTGGAGGTTTTTTATGAATAGTATGTTTTTAGAGTATCGTGACCCTATGGTTGGACTGATTATTCTTTTTTCTGCTATATTTGTCATCTCCTTTGTAAACTATTGGTGGGGGGCATATAAGAGTAAAGAAGAAAAAGCCGATATAGAAGATTTTATAAAACGCTTTGAAATAGTTAGTGATGAGGGTGAGTTTAAGTCACTTTTAAAAGATAAAACTATCCCTTTAGAGTCTTTAGTTCTTTTAGCACACGGCTACGGGAAAAGTGGCGATTTTGAAAAAGCCATAGGACTATATTTACTTGCACTTGATAGAACAAAAAAGAGAGAAGAGAAAGAGTACATACTCAGCGAGCTTGGTAAAACATATTTTAATGCAGGGTTTTTAAGACGAAGTTGCGAAGTCTTTTTGGACTCACTAAAACTTCATCCAAGAAACGAAGAGTCTTTGAAGTATCTAAGTGTAAGTTATGAAAAACTAAAAGAGTATGACAGAGCTATAGAGGTGCTAGACTCCCTAGAAGAGCTTGGTGCAAAAGTAACTAAACAGAGATCATACCTTAAAGCACTCTCAATCAAATACGACTATAAACTTACCAATAAAGAAAAAGTAGAAAAGCTAAAAAATATGCTTGAAGATGCTCCATTTATAGAGAGAAAAATCTTTGAGTTATGGCAAATAACAGGCGAAAAAGTAGACTTAGAACTCTTTAATACGTTTGAGCATAAAAAACTTTTAGACATGTTATGGATGGCAGATACACAGTGGTTTGATATCTCTACATGTAAAGCTTCATTAGTTCAAGAAATAAGTAGTGCAAAAGGCTTGATAGAGCCTCAATGTAAAAATCATACCTATTTTGAACTAGAGGTTTTATCTAACTTGCGATCAGTTGGCTATGCAAAAGCATCGCTAAATTTTGAGTACATTTGTGATGAATGTAAAAATAGCTTTCCAATACACTCGCATAGATGCCCAAACTGTCAAGCGATAGCAAGTGCAAGTATTATACCAAGCATAACAAAAGATAGCTATGAAGATAGTGTTTCATTTCAATAAAGAGATGGAAGGAGTGGGACTGGCTGCTTTTACACAGTAAAAGATGCCTGTACTCGACATCAAAAAAGGAAAAAATATGAGTAAATCATTGGAAAATTTACAAAAGCGTCTGGATTATCAGTTTGAAAATCAAAATCTGATAATCGAGGCACTTACACATAAGAGTTATAAAAAATCATATAACAATGAGCGATTAGAGTTTTTAGGGGATGCCGTACTAGACTTGATAGTAGGAGAGTATCTTTTTTTCAAGTTTACAAATGTACCAGAAGGTGACCTCTCAAAACTTAGAGCTTCTTTAGTCAATGAAAAAGGCTTTGAAAAGTTAGCACGCATACTAAAGCTAGGTGAGTGTATCTACCTTTCAACGGCAGAAGAAAATAACAATGGAAGAGAGAAACCTTCATTGCTTTCAAACGCTTTTGAAGCAGTTGTTGGTGCATTGTATCTTGAAGCAGGACTTAAAAAAGCTCGTGATATTATCATACCTGTGTTAGAATCAGCTTATGAAAAAATAGATTTAGAAAGTATTTTTAGAGACTATAAAACAACACTACAAGAGCATACACAGGCAAATCAAGGCATAACTCCAGAGTATATTATGGAGCGTTCTTTTGGACCTGACCATCAAAAAGAGTTTGAAATTTCTGTCAATATTCATGGAAAACAGATATCTAAAGCTTTTGGTAAAAGCAAAAAAGAGGCACAGCAAAATGCTGCTGAGATAGCTTTAGAGATACTAAGTAAGGAAAAATAATGTCAAATATTTTTGGTAAAAAGTTTACATTTTCTACTTTTGGGGAATCTCATGGAAAAGCAATAGGATGCCTTATAGACGGAGTTCCTGCCGGTCTTTTGATAGATATTGAGTTTATTCAAAGTGAACTTAACAGAAGAAAACCAGGAAAAAACAAATTTGCAACTGCTAGAAATGAGGGTGATAAAGTAGAGATACTGAGTGGTGTTTTTGAAGGAGTTAGTACAGGAACTCCTATAGCACTTATTATTTTTAACGAAAATCAAAAGAGCAGAGATTATGACAACGTCAAAGATATCTTTCGTCCAGGTCATGCTGATTTTACATACTTTCATAAGTATGGTTTACGTGATTATAGAGGTGGAGGAAGAAGTAGCGCAAGAGAAACCGCAGCACGCGTAGCAACTGGGGCAGTTGCAAAGCTGATGTTAAAAGAATTGGGTGTACATGTGAAGAGTGGAGTGTGTGAGATAGCTGGCATAAAAGCTGAAAATCTTGATTTTGAGTATGTTCAAAACAGTGAGATATACGCACTTGATGAGAAAAAAGAGCAGAATTGGAAAGACGCCATCATGGAAGCTAAAAACTCTCATGACTCTGTTGGTGGAGTTGCTCATATAAAAGTCATAGATGCTCCAAAAGGACTTGGAGAACCGCTCTATTACAAACTTGACGCTATTTTAGCAGAGGCCATGATGGGGATCAATGGAGTAAAAGCAATAGAAATAGGAGAGGGCTTTAATGCCTCAACTCTAAAAGGTTCACAAAATAATGACAATATAAAGTCAAAAGGATTTGTAACAAATCATAGTGGTGGAATTTTAGGGGGTATTAGCAATGGTGATGATATTGATTTGAGAGTTTATTTTAAGCCTACCCCATCAATATTCATAAATCAAGATACAGTTGACACTTCAAATAACGAGCAAAATTGTGCTCTAAAAGGTAGACATGACCCGTGCATCGCAGTTCGTGGTAGTGTAGTTGCTGAGTCTATGACGGCTATTGTTATAGCAGATATGATTCTTTTAGGAATGAGTTCAAAGATGGAAAATGTCAAAAAAGTTTTTTCTTAGTTTTTTACTGTTTTTTACAGTTTCAATTGTTCTTGTTTTTACAGTTATAGATCTGTTTGAGAGCAAGAAAAAGCCAAGAGATGTTGCAAAAAAAAGTGAGTCGGTAAAGATATATAGATATAGAAAGTATCTACATGTAAAGAGTTTTTATGAAGAAATAGCACAAGATGCAGTGAAGATTGGAATGAAGTACAATGTTCCTCCAGCAGCTCTTTTAGCGATAGCAGGAGTAGAATCTGGATACGGAAGAGGTTATGTGGCTCGCATTACTGGCAACATCTTAAGTCTTGGAGCAAAATCAAATGAGCCTGAACTACCAGCACTATATCTTCCTAATCTAAAAAATGATAGTTCTAAAGTACTTTATGGAAAAATAGTAGATAAGTATAATGAAGAGCAACTTGTTTGGAAGCATAGACCAAAAAGTCTAAAAAAAGATTATAGACCAAAAAATATAGCAGGTACAGATAAGGAGCTAGATTTCTTAGATAAAAATTCAAAACAGAGAAAAGAGGCTCATATTGCTTGCTTTGAAGATTTTGCAAAGATGTGGATAAATAAAAATAAAAAGTTTAAACCCTTTATTGAAGCTAGAGAAATGCTAGATAAACAAGTAAAAGTAAATGGCAAAGATATCTTGTTTGACAGAGATTTGAATATAAAGTTTATATATATGATTAGTGGAAAAGAGAACTCTTTTAACTACAGAAAAACTTGGGCACCAAAAGTGACAACAATTATGAAAAATACAGGTTTAATAGAGTTAACAAAAACTTTACACTTAGATGGACAAACATTTAAAACAGCGTGGGCTCTCTAAGAGATTTGATTTTGAAACTTTTTCTATGGATTTTAGAGTAGCCAAACTCTGAAATCTCCTTTACATGTAGAGCTGTTCCATACCCTTTGTGTTTTTTAAAAGAGTAGTTTGAAAACTCATCAGATATGCTGTACATGTAGTGGTCACGGCTAACTTTTGCTAAGATGCTAGCAGCACTTACTTCGGCAACTTTTGCATCAGCTTTTACCATAGTTTCAATGCCATCTACACCAAAAGAGTTATTTCCATCCATGAGTATATTGCATTCACTAAAATGCTCTTTTATGGTTTTTATGCAATAGCCCAAACAGTAACTAAGACCTTTTTCATCTACCATTTTATTATCACAAAAGACAATTTTATATCTTGAATTATCTTTGATAATATCAAATAGATACTCTCTCTTTTTTTCACTCAAAGCTTTTGAATCGCCTACACCATCTATGTTTTTTTCAAGAACTACACCAGCAACAACTAGCGGTCCAGCAATACAACCACGTCCAGCTTCATCTATGCCACATAACATCTCTATACTCCTTACATGTAGAGGTTATTTTAATCAAAATTTACTAAAAATAAGGTATGATAAGAGATGAAAAATTTAAATAGTGAAATGGAAAATGCTTTTAATAAAGAGTTGAATCTTATACATAACGATATGTATTACCAACAAATTGAGATTGATAAGTATGAAAAGCGTATATTTGTAAGGTATGATATATCTTATAAGCCATTGGAAATTTTAGGTGGGGACAGTTACTCTATTAGAAAAACAGATGATGGCAAGATAATCACTTTTATGTTAGATGCCATGGGTAAAGGGATTTCTGCCTCTATAACTGCTACAACTTCCACTGCACTACTAAATTATATCTTTGACCAGATGAAAATACAGGGTGACTTTGAGTTTAATAGATGGATTAAAAGATATATTAGTTTTATAAAAGACAATCTATTGGACAATGAAATGTTATCTGCTATATTTACTTGCTATGATAGAAAAATATCATTGTTTGATTATGCTTCTTTTGGTATGCCATCATTTTTAATAGTAAATGATGAAGGCACTTTTTCAAAAATCAAAAGTAATAATGCTCCAATAAGTCAATATATGGGGGAGTATAGAATAGATACTATAGTAGTGAAAGGCATAAAAAAGGCACTTTTTTATACAGATGGACTATGTGAGAATAGTATGGAAGATGGTACTCTTTATAAAGAGAAGATGTACGAAGATTTCTTAGAATCTTCAAGTATATTAGACTTTCAAAAAAAGTTCAATGCAAGAGTTCCACATAAGAGTGATGACGTACTTTTTTTCTATTTGAGTACAGTTACTTACAACGATAACTTCATATATAAAGAGATAGCTGCATCAAGAGAAGCTGTTAGTGATGCTCTTTTAGAAATTAGTACTTATATGCAAGAGCAAGGAGCAGATGTTAAAAATCTTTCAGAGCTATCTTTGGCGCTTTCCGAATTGCTTATGAATTCGTTAGAACATGGTGTTTTCAATATGAATAGGGGTAGTAAAAATAGTATGATTGAGAAAGGACAGTATGATAATAAGTTGATTGAATTGGAAGAAAAATATAAAGATAGACACATTCGCGTACGATATATAGTGACTAAAGAGAATGAAGAAAAAGTGTTTATAGCACGTATCTCAGATGGAGGAAAAGGATTTGATGTTAAACTTTTGAAAAATTTAGTAGTTAATTCTCAAAACTTCAATGGACGAGGTATTATGATAGTTAAAAAACTATTGGATATGCTTTATTATAATGAAAAAGGAAACACTATTACCATAAGAAAGTTCTTAAACTAAGACTCTATATCTTTTTTAATTATGATCTTTTTCAGGCTAAATTATTCCTTTTTCTTATAACTAACAAGATAATCATCTACAATTTTCAACTTCAAACTTTTATCCAAACCACGATCTGTTTTAATCAACATTTTCACAGGAGAAAAGACTCCGCCATCTAAAGAGTTAGTTGTGTTTCTTTTCGTTTTCCTATCTCATCTGTAGCTACGGCTACGCAAGAGACAGACTGCCTCACTCAAACTTATCTATGTGTTGCTGAGACTGCAAGGGGTTATGCAAGAAGTCTAATTCATTGTAAATAAACCTTTGTTTACTACCAATATGTCATACTTTCAAGCACTTTTTAGACCCCCATTTTTTTCATTAAGTCTGATAAGAACTTTTTCAAGTATATCTAAATTTGTAATTTTTTATAAAATTAGATATACTTTAATAAAAAAACAAGGTTGTGAATTTTGAATTTTGATTTTTTAGAATATGAAAATATTCAGATAAAACAGCGAGTAAACGCGAAAATGCTCTATCTTAGTTTTTTGGAAACTAACAGAAGCTACAACTTAAGTTTTAGATATAAAATGTTTTGGCAAAAGCATAAGGGTGGTTATGAACTGCTAGTAAAAGAGCATCTTAAGAGCGGTAAAAGAGAGTATTTAGGAAGAAGAGATGAAAGTACAGAATCCTTAAGAGATGATTTTGAAAAAGCAAAAGCTAACATAAAAGAGAGACTCTCAAGCCTTAAAAATAGACTTAAAAGAGAAGAAAAACTAAATAAACTTGAAGGTGTTGTAAGAGTTCCTAAAGAGTTGGTAGATATATTTGCAAAGATAAATGAGCTAGGATTAGATAATAAAGTCATAGCCATAGGAACAAATAGTCTATACGCTTATGAGGCAAGGTGTGGGGTAGCTATAGAACAAAAACATCTTGCAACGCATGACATAGATCTTTTAAATCGAAAAAACAAAAGTGTCTCATTTATGTTCAATGAGATAATGACAACAAAAAAGGTAAAAGAACTTATAGAAAGTATTGATAAAAGTTTTGAACAAAGCAAAGATGTTCCATATCGCTTTATAAACAAAAAAGGTATCTGGGTAGAGTTTATAAACCCAACATCACACGCAGTGACTAGCGCATCTTTGAAAGACAATGTTTTTAGTGGTGTTATATCATTAGCCATGAATGGGATGGAATGGCTTGAAAATTCTCGTCTATTTAAAGAGCTGATTATAGCAGACAATGGCAAGTGTGCAATGATGACAACAATTCATCCTGTAGAGTATGTGGTATATAAAAACTGGCTTTCCAAACAAGAAGATAGAGACTACCAAAAGCATATTAGAGATTTAGAACAAAGTAAACTAGTAACTAAGCTTATATCAGAACACATGATAATTATAGATATACAAAGTGAACTAGATAATCTAAAGCACTTTAAAAAAGATGTTGTGGAAGCGTATAGAAAAGAAATTTTGTAAAAATTATTAGTCCTGCAACGCCCAATCCCAAAAAGGAATGATAGAACATTTTGTGCTTTTTAACCAAAACTCACCTTCATTTCCTACTGTTACAATGTCTATTTTTTTGATTCCTAACCCCTTTACATGTAGAAGTATTTTTTGAAGCCTTAGTTTTATCATCTCTTGAGGCAAGAAAGGGATGCAAAGAACACCATAGTTTTTCTTAGGAATGTAGAGGTCTATGTTATCACTATAGTAGATACTGTTTCCTTTTTTCATAAGTTCTAAAAAAACCATATTTTCAAATCTTTTTAGAAACTCTTTTTTAAAAGTAAGTGCATTTTTAAGAGCAAAATCTATGAGAAAGAGTTTTTTAGCTGATTTTGGCGAACCATATTTCTCTACTAAAAAGAGCATTTTTTCATTTTCAAGCTTTTTTACCTTTTTATATAGTGAATCTTTTGAAATTTTTATGGTAGATTTTAGTTGATTATATATCTGAAAAAGAGATATTTTTGAACTCTGTGCTTCACTAAATTTTTTAAATATCTCAAACTCTGTAGTATCACTTATCATTACATGTAACATCTCTTGCATAGACCAGTGAACACTGTTAGATGAATTTAAGATGACTTGTGGGTATGAACCTGTATTTGCATAGATTTGAAAGATATGTTCTATGTTTGAGTGTCTTGCATCAAAAGAGATAAACTCTTCAAAATCTAAAGGGTACAGGGTAAGTGTTTCAAATCCTTCTATACTATCTCTACATGTAAGAATGATTTCTTCTACTTTTGGAAGATTAAATGTGTTATCAAAATTTTCAATTACTAAGATTTTTATAGGCTTTGTTTTGAGAAAGTTTTTAAGATTTCTTGCTACTACTTTTGTATCAACTCTTGTGTCTTTTAAATCTATGTATAGAATCTCATCTTGAGAAAAGTTTGATAGATAATCTATAATCAAAGATGTTTTTCCACTCTTTTTTACTCCACTAATTAGGCTTCTTTTAGAGTTTATTAGTAGTTTTCGCTCATGATAATGATTGTTTTTATGTTTTATATCGTAAAGATTTTCTAATATTTCCATAAGCATATTATAGTCTTTTCCTTTTTAAAAGGAAATAAAATCAATCAATTTATAACCCCAAGCCCTATATACTTGACTTTAGAGTAGTTTTTTAGTATAATCACGTTCCTTTTTAAGTCATCCTAAGAGGTGACAAGTTCTTTATAGGGGTAATACATGGAAAAAATTAGACTTAAACTCAAGGCATATGACCATAGAGTTTTAGACAGATCTGTTGCAGCAATTATTGAAGCTGTTAAGCGAACTGGAGCTGAAATTAGAGGCCCAATTCCTATGCCAACGAAGATAAAGCGCTATACAGTGCTTAAATCACCACACGTTAACAAGAAATCAAGAGAGCAATTTGAGATGAGAATCCACGGTCGTATGATAGATATCGTATCTGCTACAACTGACACAATTGACTCTTTAATGAAACTCGACTTAGCACCTGAGGTGAATGTTGAAGTTAGAGCTATGGGTAAATAGGGGTATATGATGGAATATATAGTAGAAAAAATCGGAATGAGCAGAACAATTACTGTACCGGCTGTTCCTGTTACTCTTTTAAAAGTAGTAGAAGTGAAAGTTTGTGAAGTAGATGAAGCTAAGCGTGCTATCGTAGCATACGCAAGTGGTAAGAAAATGAACAAAGCAATTGCTGGTCAGCAAAAGAAGTATGACCTAAGTGCAGAGTTTAATCGTTTTGTTACTATGGATGTTGCAAACGCAGAAGCTGGAACTTTAGATATAGCACCACTGAGCGTTGCTAAAAACTTGAAAGTTTCTTTTAACTCTAAAGGTAGAGGTTTTGCTGGTGTTATAAAGCGTCACGGATTTGCAGGCGGACCTGCTAGTCATGGTAGTAGATTCCATAGAACTGGTGGTTCTATTGGTAATGCTGAATGGCCTGGACGTGTTCAAAAAGGTAGAAAAATGCCAGGACACATGGGTAATGCTAAAGTTACAGTTAAAAATGATGTTGTTTCATTTGACACTGAAAACGGAATCCTAGCGGTTAAGGGAGCAGTTCCTGGACCAAATGGTGCAATAGGCAGAGTAAGGATTGTTAAATGAGTAAAGCAATAGTACTTAATGATAAATTTGAAAACTCAGGAGAGTTAGCTCTTCCTGAAAAATTTGAGGGAATTCACTCTCATAACTTACACATATATGTTAAGTCATATCAAGCAGCTTTACGTGCAAACACAGCTTCAACTAAAAGTAGAAGTGATGTTCGTGGTGGTGGTAAAAAGCCATTTGCACAAAAAGGTGGCGGTAGAGCAAGAGCTGGTAGTAGAACTAACCCTATTTGGGTAGGTGGTGGTATCGCTTTTGGACCTAGAGCAAATAGAAATTATGATCAAAAAGTGAATAAAAAGCAGAAGAGATTAGCGTTAGAATTTGCACTTAATGAAAAAGCATCAAAAAATGCACTTTTCGTAGTTGATTCTATAGCAGTTGAGTCTGGTAAAACTAAAGATGCGGCAGCGATTGTTAAATCAATTGGCGCAAGAGATGTACTGATAGTAAAAGACCTAATAGACGAGAAAACATTTTTAGCATTTAGAAATGTTCCAACAGCTTACTTAATAGAGTCAAATGAACTAAACGCATATTTAGCTACAGCATTTTATGCAGTAGTGATAGAAAAATCAGTGCTTGAAACAATAGCAAAAGAGGGCTAATTATGGCAGATATAACAGATATCAAAGCAATACTTTATACAGAAAAGAGCTTAAGCCTTCAAGAGAATGGTACAGTAGTTATTCAGACTTCAACAAGAATGACTAAAAACCGTCTTAAAGAGGTGCTTAAAGAGTACTTTGGCTTCACTCCACTAAAAGTTAACTCAATGAGAGTACTTGGGAAAGTGAAGAGATTTAAGGGCATTCAAGGTAAGCGTAACGATACAAAGAAATTTTACGTTCAGCTACCTGAGGGCGCTCAATTAGAAAATGTAGGAGCATAATATGGCTATCAAATCATATAAACCATATACTCCGAGTCGTAGATATGTAACTGGCTTGGATTCAAGTGACATTACAGCTAAAGCGAGTGTTCCATCTCTATTGAAAAAACTAACAGTAACAGCTGGAAGAAATAACAATGGTAGAATCACATCTCGTCATAAGCAAGGTGGAGCTAAAAAACTTTACAGAATTATTGATTTCAAAAGAAGAAAATTTGATATCGAAGGTACTGTTGAAGCTATCGAGTACGATCCAAATAGAGTTTGTCGTATAGCACTTATTAAGTATGCTGATGGTGAGAAGAGATATATTCTTCAACCAATCGGGCTAAACGTAGGTGATAAAATCATGGCGGCAGTTGCTGGACTTGATATCAAGCCTGGTAATGCTATGAAAATGAAAAATATCCCAGTTGGTACTATTATTCACAATATCGAGATGAAGCCTGGTAAAGGTGGTCAGATGGTTAGAAGTGCTGGTGGTTATGCTCAACTTATGGGTAAAGAAGACAAATATGTTGTTCTTAGATTGCCAAGTAGTGAGATGAGACAAGTACTTGCTGAATGTATGGCAACAATAGGAACAGTTGGATGTGAAGACTGGTCAAATGTTGTTATTGGTAAAGCTGGACGTAGTCGTCACCTTGGTAAGAGACCACAAACTCGTGGATCTGCGATGAACCCAATCGATCACCCACATGGTGGTGGTGAAGGTAAAACGAACTCAGGTCGTCACCCAGTTACTCCTTGGGGTAAACCAACTAAAGGTGCTAAAACTCGTCGTAAAAAAGCGAGCGATAAACTAATTATTTCAAGAAGAAAGGGAGGTAGATAGAGATGGCAAGAAGTCTAAAAAAAGGTCCTTTTGTTGATGATCACTTGATCAAAAAAGTGCTAAAAGCAAAAGAAGAAAAGTCAAACAAGCCTATCAAGACTTGGTCTAGAAGAAGTACTATTACTCCTGATATGATTGGTGTAACTATTAATGTTCACAATGGAAGAAACTTTATACCTGTATATATAACTGAAAACCATATCGGCTATAAACTTGGTGAATTTGCTCCAACACGTACATTTAAGGGTCATAAGGGCTCTGTTCAGAAAAAAGTTGGTAAGTAGTTATGAGTAAAGCAATATTAAAATTTATCAGACTATCTCCAATTAAAGCTAGATTAGTAGCTCGTGAAGTTCAAGGAATGAACGCAGAATTTGCTCTTGCAAGTCTTGAGTTTATGCCTAATAAAGCTGCTAAAATTATTTCTAAAGTTATTGCAAGTGCAGTAGCAAATGGTGGTTATGAGCCAGAAGAAGTAGTAATTTCATCTTGTCGTATAGACCAAGGTCCAGTTCTTAAGAGATTTAGACCAAGAGCAAGAGGAAGTGCTAGTGGCATCAGAAAACCAACTTCACATGTATTTGTAGAAGTATCAAAAGCTACGAAGAAGGAAGACTAAGATGGGTCAAAAAGTAAATCCAATTGGTTTAAGACTTGGAATCAATAGAAACTGGGATTCAAGATGGTTTCCTGGAGAGAATTTAGCAGCAAATATCGGCGAAGATTACAAAATCAGAAAGTTTTTGAAAAAAGAACTTTATTATGCTGGTGTTAGTCAAATTCTTATAGAAAGAACTGCTAAGAAATTAAGAGTTACAGTTGTTGCTGCACGTCCTGGTATCATTATTGGTAAAAAGGGTGCAGATATCGAGAAGCTAAGAGCTAAGTTAAATAAGCTTGTTGGTAAAGACGTTAACATTAATATCAAAGAAGAGAGAAAGCCACAAGCTTCTGCTCAACTTGCAGCTGAAAATGTTGCAATGCAGTTAGAGAGAAGAGTTGCATTTAGAAGAGCTATGAAAAAAGTTATTCAAGGTGCACAAAAATCTGGAGCAAAAGGTATCAAGGTATCTGTTTCAGGTAGACTTGGTGGTGCTGAGATGGCTAGAACTGAGTGGTATCTTGAAGGTAGAGTTCCTTTACATACACTTAGAGCTAAGATAGATTACGGTTTCGCAGAAGCTCATACTACATACGGAATCATTGGTATCAAAGTATGGATCTTTAAAGGTGAAGTTTTGACTACAGGTGTTCAAGCTGAGCCTAAAGAGCAGACGAGACCTAGAAAACCAAGAAGAGGTAAAAACTAATGTTAATGCCTAAGAGAACAAAATACAAGAAGCAGATGAAGGGTAGAAACCGTGGTAAATCATTTAGAGGAAATAGTATTTCTTTTGGTGATATAGCACTTAAAGCTACTGAAGCTGGTCGTATTGATTCACGTCAAATCGAAGCAGCGAGAATCTCTTATACAAGACATGTTAAGCGTCAAGCAAAAACATGGATTAGAGTATTCCCTGATAAGCCTTTAACTGCTAAGCCATTAGAGACAAGAATGGGTAAGGGTAAAGGACCAGTTGATAGATGGGTTATGAATATTAAGCCAGGAAGAATCATTTTTGAGATGGCTGGAGTTAGTGAAGAGTTAGCGCGTGAAGCACTTACACTTGCTATGCATAAGCTGCCTTTCAAAACTAAGATAGTTAATAGAGAGAGCGAAAATGAAGTATACTGATTTAAATGAAAAATCTGCTGTTGAGTTAGCAGAATTATTAAAAGAGAAAAAGGTTCTTTTGTTTACAGTAAAGCAAAAGTTAAAGACAATGCAACTAACTAATTCGAATGAGATTAATGAAGTTAGAAAAGATATAGCTCGTATTAGTACGGCTATCTCGGCTCAAAATAAGTGATTAGGGGAAAGTAATGGCTTTAAAAAGAGAAATACAAGGCGTAGTCGTACAAAAGACTGGTGATAAATCAATCACAGTTTTAGTAGAGAGACGCGTAATGCACCCTAAATATCGTAAATACGTAAAGCGTTTTAAAAAGTTTATAGTTCATGATGAGAAGAATGAAGTAAAAGCTGGCGATATTGTAAAAGCTATCGAGTGTAGACCGCTATCTAAAAGAAAAACTTTTAGACTCTCACAGATAGTTAGAGTAGGAGTTGAGTAATGATACAAGGTTTTACTAGATTAGCAGTTGCAGATAATACTGGTGCTAAAGAGATTATGTGTATCAAAGTACTTGGTGGTTCTAAGAGACGTTATGCAAGTGTAGGTGACGTTATCGTTGCTTCTGTTAAAAAAGCTTTACCTACAAGTAAAGTTAAAAAAGGACAGGTTGTTAAAGCGGTAGTAGTTAGAACAAGAAAAGAGATACAAAGAGAAAATGGTTCACTTATCAGATTTGATGAGAATGCAGCTGTTATTCTTAATGATAAAAAAGAGCCAATAGGAACAAGAATTTTTGGACCTGTTGGAAGAGAAGTTAGATACTCTGGTTTTATGAAGATTGTATCACTAGCTCCGGAGGTTCTGTAATGGCTACTAAATTTAAGATTAAAAAAGGTGATAGTGTAAAAATTATTGCTGGAGATGATAAGGGTAAAGTTGCTAAGGTTCTTAGAGTACTTACAAAGAACTCTAAGGTTATCGTTGAGGGTTGTAAAATAGCTAAAAAAGCTGTTAAGCCTGATGATGCTAATCCAAAGGGTGGCTTTATAAACAAAGAGATGCCTATCGATATCTCTAATGTTGAAAAAGTAGAGGGTGAATAATGAACAGATTAAAAGCTAGATACGCATCTGAAATAAAAGATGCACTTGTAAAAGAGTTTGATATCAAGAACCCAATGCTAATTCCTGCATTAGAAAAAATCGTTATCAGCGTTGGTGCTGGTAGTGACGGAAGTGATAGTAAAATTTTACAAAACATTGTAGATACTATCTCTTTAATAGCTGGACAAAAAGCATTAGTTAAGAATGCTAAGAAATCAGTTGCTGGTTTTAAAGTAAGAGAAGGATATCCTGTAGGCGTTAAAGTTACTTTACGTAACGAGCAAATGTTTGCATTTTTGGACAAGCTAATAAGTGTAGCACTTCCAAGAGTTAAGGATTTCCGTGGATTACCAAGAAATGGATTTGACGGAAGAGCAAACTATAACTTTGGTTTAACTGAGCAATTGATGTTCCCAGAAGTAGATTTTGATAGTATATTAAAAACTCACGGAATGAACATTACAATTGTAACAACTGCAGCAAATGATAAGCAAGCTTTTAAGCTTCTTGAATTAGCTGGTATTCCGTTCGCGAAGGGCAAGTAACATGGCAAAAAAATCTATGATTGCAAAGGCTGCAAGAACGCCTAAGTTTAAAGTTAGAGGATATAGCAGATGTCAAATTTGTGGACGTCCTCACTCAGTTTACAGAGATTTTGGTGTATGTAGAATTTGTCTAAGAAAAATGGCAAATGAAGGTCTAATCCCAGGCCTAAAAAAAGCAAGCTGGTAAGGAAAAATAATGATAAATGATCTCTTAGCAGATGCACTAACTAGAATTAGAAATGCATCATTAAGAAAACTAGACGTTACTCAGTTAATGCACTCAAAATTAGTAGAAGCTGTTTTGGTAGTATTCCAAAATAAAAACTATATTGAGAGTTTTAATGTTATCGAAGATGGAAAGAAGAAATTCATCAAAGTTGTACTAAAGTATGATAAGAACGAAAACAGTGTAATTACAGAAGTTAAAAAAATCTCAAAGCCAGGACGCCGTGTCTATAAGGGTTCTGATGAGATTAAGAAGTTTAAAAATGGTTACGGTACTATCGTAGTTTCAACTTCAAAAGGTGTACTAAGTAACGATGACGCTCATAAAGAGAAAGTTGGCGGCGAAGTACTTGCAAGTATCTGGTAATACAGTTTCTTTTATGGTATTCGATAACCATATGAAGTAAAGTCTTATCGTAGACAAGTAAAGGAAATAGATGTCACGTATTGGAAAAAATCCTGTTACTATTCCTGCTGAAGTAAGTGTTTCAGTAGATGGAAATGTAATTGTATTTAAAAAAGGTAGTGCTCAAAAAGAGTTGGACACTAAGGGAAATGTTGAAGTCAAAGTAGAAAACGGTCAAATTGTATTCTCTGCGAAGAGTGATGATAGACAAGATCGTGCATACTGGGGAACTTATCGTGCACTAAGCGCTAACATTATAGTTGGACTAACAAAGGGTTACCAAAAACAATTGGAAATCAATGGTGTTGGTTATAGAGCTGCAGTTAAAGGGAATACTCTTGAGCTTCAACTTGGTTTTTCTCACCCAATTAATTATGAATTCCCAAAAGGTCTTCAAATTACAGTAGAGAAAAATTTAGTTACTATCAAAGGTGACGATAAACAAGTTGTTGGACAAGTTGCTGCTGAAGTTAGAAGTTTTAGACCACCAGAGCCTTACAAAGGTAAGGGTGTTAAGTATGTTGAAGAGCATATCCGTCGTAAAGCCGGCAAAACTGCTAAGAAATAGGGGTAGTAAATGAGACCAAATATTTTAAAAAGAAAACTTGCATTAAGAGTTAAACGTAAAAAAAGAGTAAGAGCTGATATCTTTGGAACAGTTGAGCGTCCAAGAGTATCTATCTTTAAATCAAACAAATATGTTTATGTTCAGGCAATAGATGATGTAAATTGTGTTACTTTAGCAGCTGCTGATGGAGCAAAATTATGTTTTAAAGCTAACAAAGCTGGAGCTGGTGAACTTGCAAAAGTTTTTGCTGAGACTTTAAAAGGTAAAAAGATAACAACTGTAGTATTTGACAGAAATGGGTATCTTTATCATGGCGTTGTTGCTGCTTTCGCAGATGGCTTAAGAGAAAACGGCATTACGCTGTAATAGAAGGAAAGACGATTCAATGGAAAAGTATAATAGAGAAGAATTTGAAGAAGTCATCGTTAACATCGGCCGTGTAACTAAAGTTGTTAAAGGTGGTAGACGTTTTAGATTTACAGCACTAGTAGTTGTTGGGAATAAAAACGGATTAGTTGGATTTGGTTTTGGTAAAGCAAAAGAAGTTCCTGATGCTATTAAAAAAGCAGTAGATGACGCATTTAAGAGTATTGTTAAAGTAAATACTAAAGGCTCAACTATCGCTCACGATATTGAAGTAAAATATAACGCAAGTAGAATTTTACTTAGACCAGCTAGTGAAGGTACAGGAGTTATTGCCGGTGGTGCAACTCGTCCAGTTCTTGAGCTTGCAGGTATCAAAGATATCTTGACTAAGTCATTAGGTTCAAACAATCCAGCAAACGTGGTAAGAGCAACAATGAAAGCTCTTAGCATGATAAAAGCTTAAGGAATTAAAATGGCATTAGATAATCTAACTCCTGCTACTGGCTCAACTCACTCAAGAAAGAGAGTTGGCCGTGGTCAAGGAAGTGGTATGGGTAAAACTGCGAGCAGAGGCTGTAATGGTCAAAAATCTCGTTCAGGATACAAAATCAAGAGAAACTTTGAGGGTGGACAACAACCTTTAAGTAAAAGATTACCAAAAATAGGTTTTTTCTCAAGAGTAAGTAAGCCATATAGCATTAATGTAGATAGAGTAAAAGCGGTAGCTGCACTTGAAGAACTAACTTTAGATTCAATTAGAAGTGTTCACAAAATGGCTGGAACAGTTAGTAAAGTAAAACTTATCGGTGCGGGTGCTTCAGCTCTTGCAAGCAAGATTAAAGACGATAATATAACTTTTACTGGTAAATAAAATGAGTAATGATCTTACTAAAAAGATTTTAATTACTCTAGGATTTATCTTTGCGTACAGAATACTGGCATACGTGCCAGTACCTGGCGTAAATCTTGATGTAATTAAAGAATTCTTTGATTCAAATAGCTCAAATGCATTAGGCATGTTCAATATGTTCAGTGGAAACGCTGCACAAAGGATGAGCATAATTTCATTAGGAATTATGCCATACATTACTGCTTCAATCGTTATGGAACTTCTAGCTGCTACATTCCCTGCTCTTGGTAAAATGAAAAAAGAGCGTGATGGAATGGTTAAATATATGCAAATTATTCGTTATGCGACCATAGGTATTACTATAATCCAAGCAATTGGTGTATCAGTAGGACTTGGAAGTATGACTGGGCGTGGTGGTGAAAGTGCGATTATGATTGATATGACTACTTTCTCAGCAGTTGCTGCAGCTTCAATGCTTACAGGAACAATGTTACTTATGTGGATTGGTGAACAGATTACTCAACGTGGTATTGGTAATGGTATATCTTTGATTATTTTTGCAGGTATCGTTTCAGGAATACCAACTGCAATTGGTGGAACAATCAACCTTGTAAATACAGGCGAGATGAACTTCCTAGTTGTTATTGGTATTTTGTTAGTAATTTTGGCTACCGTTGGTTCCATTATTTATGTAGAGATGGGAGAGCGGCGTGTACCTATCTCGTATAGTAGAAAAGTAATGATGCAAAATCAACATAAGAGAATTATGAATTACGTACCTATCAAAGTAAACCTCAGTGGTGTTATACCACCGATTTTTGCAAGTGCGATTTTGATGTTTCCATCAACAATCATGCAAGCTAGTACAAATCCTATAATTCAAAGAATTAATGACTACTTGAATCCAAATAGTTATGCATTTAATGTGTTGACTTTTATCTTTGTTATATTCTTTGCCTACTTTTATGCATCTATTGTATTTAGTGCAAAAGATATTTCAGATAATTTAAAAAAACAGGGTGGTTTTATCCCTGGTGTTCGTCCTGGTGAAAGTACTGCCTTGTATCTAAATGAAGTTGCAAGTAGACTAACATTTTGGGGCTCTATATACTTAGGTCTTATCTCAACTCTTCCATGGGTTTTAGTAAAGACTATGGGTGTTCCATTTTTCTTTGGAGGAACAGCAGTTCTTATCGTTGTTCAAGTTGCACTTGATACTATGAGAAAAATTGAAGCTCAGATGTATATGAATAAATATGAAACATTGAGTGCAGTAGGTCTTTAATGGCGATTGCTATTAGAAAACCACAAGATATTGAGAAACTCAAAATCTCAAATAAAATGGTAGCTGAAACTCTTCAGCTACTATCCAATGAAGCTCGTCCAGGCATGACACTTTTAGAGTTAAATGCTATGGGTGAGGAGTTCATTCAAGCAAATGGTGGAAGACCAGCCTTTAAAGGCTTATATGGTTTTCCTTCAGGTGTTTGTACCTCTGTAAATGAAGTGATAATTCATGGAATACCAGATAGTTATAAACTAAAAGATGGTGACATTGTTGGTTTTGACATTGGTGTAGAGAAAAATGGATGGTTTGGTGATGCAGCTGTTACTATAGGTATAGGTGACATTACTAAAGAAAATCAACAAATTATAGATTGCTCTTACGATACTCTTCTTTATGCGATTGAAAATATCAAAGTAGGAATGAGATTTAAGGAGTTGAGCTTACTCATTGAAGAGTTTATTTACTTAAAAGGCTATATTCCTTTGAAAAGTTTCTGTGGTCATGGGATTGGAAGAAAACCTCATGAAGAGCCAGAGATTCCTAACTATTTAGAGGGAACAAATCCAAGACAAGGACCAAAAATAAAAAACGGAATGGTTTTTTGTTTAGAACCTATGATATGTCAAAAGAGTGGAGTTGCAAAGATATTAGAAGATAAGTGGTCGGTAGTTTCAGAAGATGGTTTGTTTACAAGCCACTATGAACATACTGTAGCAATTATAAATAATAGGGCCGAAATTTTATCGGTTGTATAAGAAGGATTTTTAAATATGGCAAAAGATGATGTAATAGAAGTAGACGGTAAAGTATTAGAAGCATTACCAAATGCAACATTTAAAGTTGAGGTACAAAACGGACATGTGGTTCTATGTCACATAGCTGGTAAGATGAGAATGCATTACATAAAGATAATGCCAGGTGACACAGTGAAGTTGGAATTGACTCCTTACTCACTAGACAAGGGACGCATAACTTATAGATATAAGTAAACTATTAGTTTATTTTGGTATAATATGCCCCTTTTGTAAAACTGTGTGAAGAATATTTAGAAAAAAACCACTATTTTTCCAAGTATTGGTTTAGCCAAGATCGCTAAACCTGTGACAGTTTACGAATTTTAGCAGTGGACTGTTTAGATATGCGTGGCATATCTTTTAACCTCGTATTTATTTTTCTCATAAAGCAAAGCTTTACATGTAGAACTACCAACCGGTAATTCTTCGCAAAGCAAATTTCTTTGTAAGAGGAACTATGAAAATAGTTTATTCTTCGCAAAGCAAATTTCTTTGTAAGAGGAACTATGAAAATAGTTTATTCTTCGCAAAGCGAAAGCTTCAGTGAGAGGAATTTTCAAGTGGCTTTGCCGCTTGTAAAGGAGACATAAAATGAAAGTACGACCTTCTGTAAAGAAGATGTGTGATAAGTGCAAAGTGGTTAAACGTAAAGGTATCGTTAGAATCATTTGTGAAAATCCAAAACACAAACAGAGACAAGGATAAACATGGCAAGAATTGCAGGTGTAGACCTTCCTAAGAAGAAGAGAGTAGAGTACGGCTTAACTTATATTTTTGGTATTGGTTTGACAAGCTCAAGATTAATCTTAAATGCTGTTGGAATATCTTTTGATAAAAGAGTTCATGAATTGAGCGAAGCAGATATTGCATCTATTCGTAAAGAAATTCAAGAGAACTTTCAAGTTGAAGGTGATTTAAGAAAGAAAGTTACATTAGATATCAAAGCTCTAATGGACATGGGTAGCTACAGAGGGCTAAGACACAGACGTGGTCTTCCTGTTCGTGGTCAAAAAACAAAAACTAATGCGCGTACGAGAAAAGGTAAGAAAAAGACCGTCGGCGCAAAAGCTTAATTGACTTTGAGGAACTATTAAATGGCAAAAAGAAGAGTAGCACGTAAAAAAGTTGCAAAGAAGAATATCGCTAAAGGTATAGTTTATATCTCTGCAACATTTAATAATACTGTGGTAACTGTAACTGACGAAATGGGAAATGTAATCGCATGGAGTAGTGCAGGTAGTCTAGCTTTTAAAGGTAGCAAAAAATCAACTCCTTATGCAGCGCAACAAGCAGTTGAAGATGCATTAGCTAAAGCTAAAGAGCACGGTGTAAAAGAGGTAGGTATCAAGGTTCAAGGACCTGGTAGCGGAAGAGAAACAGCAGTTAAAAGTGTTGGTGCAACAGAGGGAATCAAGGTAACTTTCTTGAAAGATATCAGCCCACTACCACACAATGGCTGTAGACCTCCAAAGCGTAGAAGAGTTTAATTTTAACATTTAGTTAATAATTATATAAAAAACGAAAATAATTTTTGGTTTAGAATAATTAGGAGAAAAAATGGCTAGATACAGAGGACCTGTCGAGAAGCTAGAGAGAAGACTAGGTGTTAGTTTGGCTCTAAAAGGTGAGCGTCGTCTTGCTGGTAAGAGCGCATTGGATAAACGTCCATACGCACCAGGACAACACGGTCAAAGAAGAACAAAAATTAGTGAGTATGGACTTCAACTAAGAGAGAAGCAAAAAGCTAAATTTATGTATGGAGTTTCTGAAAAACAATTTAGAAGATTGTTTAAAGAAGCAGCAAGAAGAGATGGTAATACTGGTGAAAACCTTATTACTTTAATCGAAAGACGTTTAGATAACGTTGTTTATAGAATGGGTTTTGCAACAACTAGAAGAAGTGCAAGACAATTTGTAACTCACGGACACGTGCTTGTAAATGGAAAGAAATTAGATATTCCTTCTTACCAAGTTCGTCAAGGTGATAAAATTGAGATTTGTGAAAAAACTAAAAGCAATCCTCAGGTAGTTCGTTCATTAGAACTTACAGCTCAAACTGGTATTGTTCCATGGGTTGATGTTGAGGCAGCTAAGGCAATGGGTGTATTTACTCGTTTTCCTGAGCGTGAAGAAGTAGTTATTCCGGTTGAAGAGAGATTGATCGTCGAGCTATACTCTAAATAATAAGTGAGGCAGTTTTAGTGAAAAAAATCAGTACAGCGGCACATATGCCAACAGAGATCGAAGTAGAGAATATTTCAGAAAACAAAGCTCAGATAATAGCATATCCATTCGAAGCTGGTTTTGCTGTAACTCTAGCTCACCCATTAAGAAGATTATTACTTAGCAGTACAGTTGGATTTGCTCCAACTGCTGTTAAGATAGATGGTGTAACACATGAATTTGATAGTATGCGTGGCATGCTTGAAGACGTTGCACTGTTTATAATAAATCTTAAAAATATACGTTTCAAAATCAAAGGTGACGAGAAACGTGTAGAAGTTAATTATACTTTTGGTGGAGCTAAAGAGATTTATGGTAGTGACCTTTCTAACGATGAGATAGAAGTTGTTACTCCTGAAGGATATTTAGCAACTATTAACGAAGATGCAGAGCTTAACTTTTCTTTAATAATAGAGAAGGGTATAGGGTATGTTCCTAGTGAGACTATTAGAGATTTAGTTGATAGTGATTATATTGCATTAGATGCTTTCTTTACGCCAGTAAAAAAAGCTGTCTATGATATAGAAAATGTTCTAGTAGAAGATAATCCTAACTTTGAAAAAGTAGTATTTACTATAGAGACAGATGGATTAATTTCTCCAATTGAAGCTTTTAAAGATTCTTTAGAAGCTATGTATACTCAAATGTCAGTATTTAACGGCGTGTTAGATATTGATATTACTCCTAAAGAGGAGAGCTCTAATGATAGTGTAGAACTTAACAAGTTGTTGCAAAGTATTGAAGAGTTAAATTTGAGTGCTAGAAGTTTCAATTGTTTAGATAGAGCTGAAGTAAGATTTGTAGGTGAACTAGCACTAATGAGTGAATTAGAGCTTAAAAACCTTAAAAATCTTGGTAAAAAATCTCTTGAAGAGATAAACGCTGTGATGGAAGAGATTGGGTTCCCAGTTGGATCAGATTTTTCTGATGATACTGTTGAGGTACTTAAGAAAAAAATCGCAGATTTGAAATCGAATGAGGATTAATAATGAGACATAAGCATGGATACAGAAAGCTTGGTCGTACTTCAACGCACAGAGCTGCGCTTTTGAAGAATATGGCTATAGCTATTATAAAAAGTGAAAAAATTGAGACTACAATACCTAAAGCAAAAGAGCTTAGAGGATATATAGAAAAATTGATCACGAAAGCAGGTAAGGGTGACTTTAACGCTCATAGAGTAGTTTTTGCAGCACTTCAAGATAAAGATACTACAAAAAAATTAGTTGAAGAAATTGCGCCTAAATATGTAGATAGAAATGGTGGTTACACAAGAATCATCAAAACTCGTACAAGAAGAGGCGATGCTGCTCCTATGGCTTTCATAGAGTTGGTATAATTCTTCTTTTATTGGAGACCTTAGGGTCTCCAACCTCTCTTAAATTTACTCATGAAAAACAAAATTAAAAAATATCTCAAAGAGATTATATTTTTTGCTTTTACTCTGTTTATACTTACCAATATTATTAGCCTATATAAAAGTAAAGATTTAAATAAATCTATTTTAGGTATCACTTCAGTAGAACTATTGGACAACAGTATCTTTAAAGTTGATAAATCTAAGCCAATTTTGATTCACTTTTGGGCGACTTGGTGTCCTACATGTAAAGTAGAAGCTTCAAATATTGAAAGAATTTCTCAAAACTTTCAAGTATTGAGTATAGCGGTAGATTCTAAAAATGTTCAAGATTATCTAAATGCAAATGGCTTGACGTTTAAAACAGTTCATGATAGAGATGGACAAATTGCAAAGTATTTTAACATTTCAGTATTTCCAACTACGATTATATATGATAACAATCAAGAAATGGTTGTTAGTGAAGTTGGTTATACAAGTACTTGTGGTCTATGGCTTAGAATGTTGTGGGCAAATTACTAAATTAGTTAAAATAGCTTCAATTTTCATGATTTTAGTGACTTTTATTATTGACAATTATTCTTAATTGAGGTAACATTTAGTATCTAAGGAGTTCTTATTGTCACTGGAAATTGATATAGATTTTATCCCCACTTGTGTTGCTATTTATAAAAAAGAAGCCGATGATTTTATTGTTATTGATTTCAACAAAAAATCAGAAGAAGTTGAATCTATTTTTAAAAAAGAGATACTAGGCTGTAAATTAACAAATATATTTCCAAATGTAAAAGATAATGGTTTGTTTGACGCTCTTTTAAGGGTTGAACACACTGGTAAAACTGAAACTTTTGAGACAAAAATTTACAAAGAAAATCGTATTAGTGTATATAGAAAAAATGAAGTTATAAAGCTTCCTAATGGGAATATTCTTACGTATTTTACTAATATAACAGATGAAAAAAATTTAAATGCTATTTTAATAGAACAACAAAACACCTTTCATAAAGTAATGAAAGATTCAGATGCTATATCAATTCAAGGGTATGATGAAAACCATGAAGTTGTTTATTGGAATAGGGCAAGTGAAAAGGTATATGGCTATAGTGAAAAAGAGGTAATAGGTAAAAAATTAGAAGATTTAATCATACCAGAGAGTATGAAGGGGCATGTTTATGATGCTGTTGAGAAGTGGATGATTGATGGAGTGGAAATTCCAGCTGGCAATATAACACTAAAAGATAAAGACTATAATGATGTATATGTATACTCTCAACATAAAATGATACAAGTTTCACTTGATAAAACAGTGATGTATTGTATTGATATAGACTTGAGCTGTACAAAACAATTGGAAAATGAACTGTTAGCACAAAGAAATTTTTTAAAGACTATTTTTGATACAATTCCTGATTTGATTTGGGCAAAAAATATAGATGGAACTTACCTAACTTGTAATACAAAATTTGAGAATTTTTTTGGTGCAAAAGAAGATGAAATAGTAGGAAAAACAGATTCGGATTTTGTTGATAAAGAGTTAGCAGAGTTTTTTATTCGTAATGACAAAATTGCCTTAGATAGAGGAGTAGCTACTATAAATGAGGAGTATTTAGTCTTTGCTGATGAAAGTTATAAAGGTGATTTTGAAACCATAAAAACACCTATTAGAGATAGAGAAAATAAAATAACTGGAATTTTAGGCATCGCTCGTGATATTTCATTGAGAAAAAATTACGAAAGACAACTTTTAAGTTTTGTAAATACAGATAATCTTACAGGACTTTCTAATAGAGCTGTACTTATGGATAGGTTAGAACAGGTATTAAAACAGAGAAATTTTAAAGATAGAGAATATGCTATTTTATTTATAGATCTTGATGATTTTAAAAAAATAAACGATACTAAAGGTCATCATATTGGAGATGAATTACTTATAGAAGTGTCCAAAAGATTGAGAGGCACTGTAAGAAAAGGTGATACTGTATCAAGATTTGGTGGAGATGAATTTATCTTGTTGTTGGAAAACATCAATAATAAATCAGCTGCAAGCAATATTGCTAAAAAAGTACTTAAAGTGCTTCAAGAACCTGTATATATTGGGAAATATATACTTAATATAAGTGCAAGCATAGGCATATCTATCTGTCCTGCTGATGGGGAGAAAGCAGAAGTACTTTTATGTAATGCTGATGATGCTATGTATTATGCAAAAAAATATGGAAAAAACGGGTATAAATTTTACACAGAGATTATAAAGTAGCAATCATATTTATTAGACTTTGTAATCAAAATATCTACATGTAAAGGTCTTTAGGCTTTACTTGTTTTTGTTTAACTTTCTTTTCATTCATTTATAGTATAATCGTACACAATTAATTAACATATGGAGATGTGATGATACCTTTTAGTGATGAAGAGTTACTTCCAGCAGTAGAAAAATCTTTAGAAAAAGTAAAACCGATGTTAGCACTTGATGGTGGCGGTATGACACTGCTTGCTATAAAAAGTGGAAGAGTTTTTGTACAGCTTCAAGGAGCATGTATAGGTTGTGCTTCAAGTGGACAAACTTTGAAATATGGCATAGAAAGACAGTTAAGAATTGATATTCATCCAGAGATTGAAGTTATCAATATAGCGCCTGGCATGGAAGATACAATCGAGAAGTTTGATTAATTGGACAAATATCTAAAAAGAGGAATTTCGAGTTTCTATAAAAAAAAGTTTAAAGATGCTCTTTTACATTTTGCCTTAGCTTTACGCGATAAGCCAAGTTCAAAAGAGGCAAGAGTTAGTGCCATACTTGCCGAACTTGCTATGCAAAAAGAGGATGAAGCTATAGCACTTTACGAGTATTATCTCATAAGCAAAGATAGTGGTGTCAAAAATAGCGAAGAGATGATAGAGGAAATAGTTGATTCTATTGATTTAACTCTAGAGAGCTTGGAAGCAATGTTCTTTGAAGAAGAAATTGAAGCTAGAATAAACGAAGAAAATGGCATAGCATATGATGATTTTAAAGTTTTCATAGAGAATAAAGATAGTTTTAAAGAGGCATTTGAAGACATCATGTTCTCAACAAAAGTGATTATTCATAAAAAAGATGATTTTATAGATTTTTTAGAGAAACTTATTGATAATGGTTTTAAAGAAGTATCTATGAATTATTTTGAAAACGCAGTTCAACTTTACCCCCATGATGAAAAACTACAACAACTAGTAAAAAAAGTAGAAAATTGATAATAAAACTTAAGAATAGAAGTGATTTTAATGCTATCACTGATAACTCAACAATGTGTAATGGAACAACAGCTTTCGTATTGACAAATCAAAATAAACAATATTCAAAAGAAGTCTCTACATGTAGAGTATTAACTCCTAGTGATTGCTTGGAGATTTTAGGCATAAAAGGTAAAATCAAAGTCGTAGGTATCACTGGAACAAATGGAAAAACCACAACAGCCGCAGCTCTATACTCAATACTTTTAGATCTAGGCAAAAAAGTTGCTTTTCAAGGAACACGTGGCTGTTTTATAAACGAAAAAAGAAGTGAAGATAAGAGTTTAACAACTCCTCCTATTCTTCAAACTATGGCAAATATAAAAGAAGCTATTGGCAAAAATTGTGAATACTTTATTATGGAAGTAAGCTCACATGCGATAGAGCAAAAACGCATAGAGGGCTTAGAGTTTGCATTGAAGATATTTACAAATGTAACTCAAGACCATCTCGATTATCATGGAACTATAGATGCATATATAGCAGCTAAAAGTAAGTTTTTTGATGATGAGACTCCTAAGCTAATTAACAAAGATGATGGTAAAATTCGTTTCAATAGAAGAAACTGTATGACTTATGGAGCAGAGAATCCTTCAACATATAAAGTAGCAGCATATTCACTTAAAGACGGAGTGAGTGCAGTTATACAAAAGTTTGATAAGATGTATGATTTTTACTCTCCGCTTCACGGTTTTTTTAATCTTTACAATATGTTAGCAGCAATTAGTGCGGCTGATATGCTTGAAGTTGCTCCAATGGAGAAGATTTGTAAAGCAGTAGAGAATTTTGGTGGTGTTGAGGGTCGCATGGAAGTTGTAAGTAGTGATCCTCTTGTGATTGTAGATTTTGCACATACTCCAGATGGCATGGATAAAGTGCTTGACGCTTTAAAAGATAAGAATATCGTAGTTGTTTTTGGAGCAGGTGGTGATAGAGATAAAAACAAAAGACCCAAAATGGGTAATATTGCTAGCAGATATGCAAAAAAAGTGGTTGTAACAAGTGACAATCCAAGAAGTGAAGATCCAGATTCTATAATAGAAGATATAGTAGCAGGTATTAAAGATAAAAACTTCTTACATGTAGAGGTAGACAGAAGAGAAGCTATAAAATATGCTCTAAAAGTAAGAAGTGAGAATGAGATGGTAGTTATACTTGGCAAAGGTGATGAGACTTATCAAGAAGTAAAAGGTAAAAAAATTCCTTTTGATGATAGGGACGTAGTTAGAGAGCTAATTTAAATTGTTTTTTTCAGCTATTTGCTATCTCTTTTTGATACAATTCAGACAAAATTAGTATTAAGGATTATTATGGGAATTCCACAACCAGCATTTTATATATTTAAGTGTGAGCAGAGCTCACCTCCGGGTATGCCAAAACCAAGTTGTGTTAACGCTCAAACTCGTGAACTCTATCAATATATGTCAAATAAATTGATGGCAATGGGTGTAACTACAACAGTTCATCCAATCAGAACTGCATGTCTAAATCGATGTCAAATGGGTCCAGTTATGTTAGTTGAGCCAGGTCATCACATGTACATTGGACTTACTAAGGAAAAAATAGATAAAATAATAGATGAACATATCATCAAAGGTAATCCAGTAAAGGAATATATAATTCCTGATGAGTATTGGGATGAGGCGATTAGCCCTGCAAAAGCTATGGATATGGCACAATTATAGAAATAGGATAGAGAAAAATGACATTTGAAATGTTATATGGAAAAATTCACAGAGCAACAGTAACAGATGCAAATCTAAATTATATAGGTTCTATTACAGTAGATAGAGACCTCATGGACGCTTCAAAGCTAATCGTAGGTCAAAAAGTTGAAATTGTAAACATAAACAATGGTGAAAGATTTAGCACTTACGTGATTGAGGGTGAGCGAGGCAAAAAAGATGTTTGTCTAAATGGAGCAGCTGCAAGAAAAGCAGAGATTGGTGATAGAATCATCATTATAGCCTATGCAAGTATGAATGAGCAAGAAAGAGCAGAGTTCAAGCCACATGTTGTTTTAGTAGATGAAAATAACAATATAGATGAGATAAGGGACTTTATTTAATGTTCGATAATATGGATTTTTCAAAAATGGGTGAGATGTTACAAGAGGCACAAAAAAATGCTCAAAAAATGCAAGAAGATGCAAAAGGCAAGATTTACACTGCAAAAAGTGGTGGAGGACTTGTTAGTATTAGTATTGATGGAGAGGGCGAAGTAAACGATATAACTATAGATGACTCTCTTTTAGACGACAAAGAGTCTTTGCAGATTCTTTTAATGAGTGCTACAAATGATGCGATAAAGATGGTAGAAGATAGTAAAAAACTCGCGGCTTCACAGATGCTTCAAGGCATGGGAGGCTTCGGCAAACAAGGATGAGACTCATGTTAAGAGTAGTTATTTCCCTTTTTCTGATTTTTCAAGTTGCAAACTCTGCAGGTTTTACATACCCTGACTTTAGACAGTGTTACGCTAAAAATAAACAATCTTTTGTTTACTTTGGAGACACTAGAGCAGTTGCTGTTGCAAAACACTTGGCGGTTGCTTATTCACAAACTAAACCAAAAGCTTCTTTTGTGAAGTTTGACCCTTTTTTAAATTTGTATCTATTCCAATCTAAAAAAACTCTAAAACCTATAAGACTTAAAAGTACACATGCACTTAAGCTAGGTGAGTGGATAGCTGGCATGGATGACACCTCTTTATATGCAGGAAACTTTGCAAAGAGTGGAGACTTGCTTGATAGCTTTTATCTTCAAAATGCAAAATTAGAAGAGAACAGTATTATTGCTTGTCTATGTTGTGAAGTATATGGCATTGGTATTGGGGCTGGTTCGTTTATAGGAAGTGAGTATATCAAGAGATTTATAAAGATTAAAGATATATACTATGGAGATATTGGCGTTAGATTTGAGAAACACGCAAATAGTTTTGTAGTTAAAAGCAGAGATCCTTTTTATCAAAATCAACTTTTAAATGTAGATGATAAGATTTTGAAAATCAACGGCAAAAAGATAACTTCATTAAAACAACTCAACCAAATGGTACTCTTTTCAAAACCAAAAAGCATAGTAATTGTAGAGCTTTTAAGAGGAAAACATAGATTAAAAAGAAGCTTAGTTATTCGTTCACGCATGGGTGGAGGCTACCTAAGTGACTCATTTTTAGAGAAAAAAGGTATCTTTTTTGATAAAGATATGAAAATAGTAAAAGTGACTAAAAAAAGTTTTGCAGATAAAAGTGGACTAAAAATAGGTGATAAACTTATGCAGATAGATCACAAAATGATAGAGAGTCAAAATGATATAAAAGTTTATCTTTCAAAGCTGAAAGAAAAAGAAACTCAACTACTTTTCGACAGAAATGATTTTCAGTTTTTTGTAAAAATAGGACTCTAATGATTGAAGATTTTGAAAAGTTTTTAAAGCAAAACCTTCCAAAAGTGGAGAGTTTTCATTCAGATTTTAATCAAGCACTAGGTGAAATGTTAGATGCTGGAGGAAAACGATTTCGTCCACTTCTTCTTCTTAGTGTTGTAAAAAGTTCAACTCCACTTTTAGTTAAAAATGCAATGCATATCGCATTAGCGGTTGAGATGTTTCACACTTACTCGCTTATTCACGATGATTTGCCTTCTATGGATAATGCAGATTTAAGACGTGGTCATCCGACACTTCATGTAAGCTATGATGAAGTGACAGCCATACTTGTTGGAGATGCTCTAAATACTCATGCATTTTATATGATAGCAAATGCGCCTTTGAGTGACGAAGTAAAAGTGAAATTAACTTCTACCTTAGCACGAGATGGTGGTATAAGTGGAATGATAATAGGTCAAGCGATTGATTGCAAGTTTGAAGACAAGAGACTTACTTTAGAGCAGTTGAAGTTCTTACATGTAAACAAAACAGCAAAGCTTATAGCAGCTTCACTTCTTATGGGAGCAGTTATTGGTGGAGTTAAAGAAGAGAAGCAGAAAGTTATCTATGATTTTGGATTGAAACTCGGACTTCTGTTTCAAGTTCAAGATGACATCATAGATGCAACGCTTTCTAGTGATGAAGCAGGAAAGCCAACAGGTAACGATGGACATAAAAACTCTTTTGTAAATCTACTCGGAGTTGATGGAGCAAATCAAGAGAAAAGTAGACTCATAAAAGAGTTAAATAAAGATACGCAAAAGTTAGATGAAAATCTAGCTAAAACGCTACAAAAAATTATTAGTGATTATTTTAAAGGATAAGATGTGGAAGATAAAGTGATGTTGCAAAAACAGGCCGATACAATTAGATTTTTATGTGCAGATATGGTTCAAGCTGCAAACAGTGGACATCCAGGAGCTCCTATGGGATTGGCTGACATTGTGACTGTTCTAAGTCGTCATATCAAACATAATCCAAAAGATACAAAATGGTTAAATAGAGATAGGTTAGTTTTTAGTGGCGGACATGCTTCTAGTTTGGTCTATTCGTTTTTACACCTTAGTGGATATGACTTAAGTATAGAAGATTTGAAAGAGTTTAGACAACTTGGCAGTAAAACTCCTGGGCATCCTGAGTATGGTGATGTTCCTGGTGTTGAAGTAACAACAGGACCTCTTGGACAAGGAGTCACTAATGCGGTAGGTTTTGCTATGGCCGCAAAGTATGCTGGCAATATTTTAAATAGTGACAAAGCAACTGTAATCAACCATAAGGTTTATTGTCTTTGTGGAGATGGAGATTTGCAAGAGGGGATTAGTTACGAAGCTTGCGCATTTGCAGGACATCTAAATCTTGACAATTTAGTAGTTATTTATGATTCAAATGAGATAACAATAGAAGGAAGTACAAACATAGCTTGGAGTGAGGATGTTAAGAGAAGATTTGAAGCTCAAGGTTGGCAAGTAGCTCGTATAGATGGACATAATTTTGATGAAATTAATGAAGCAATAGAAAATTCTAAAGAGGCAAATAAACCATTTTTAATTATCGCTGATACTACTATAGCTAAAGGTGCTTGTAAGATGGAGGGAAGTCATCACTCTCATGGTGCTCCTTTAGGTGATGAAGAAATTGCGAATTCTAAGAAAAAAGCTGGATTTGATGAGAATAAAAAGTTTTTCATTCCTGAAGATGTAAAAGCAAGATTTGAGTGTGCAGTTGAAAAAGGTGATTTGGCTCAATCAAAGTGGAACGATGTAGTAAAAAACAAGCTTAACGATGAGCAAAAAACACTTTTAAATAATCTTCAAAATCCTGATTTTCAAAAGATTGAGTATCCAACTTATGAAGATGGAAAAGGCGTAGCTACACGTGACAGTAATGGACAAATTTTAAATGCAATTGCAAAAGCAGTTCCAGGTTTTATGGGTGGAAGTGCTGATCTTGGACCATCAAATAAGAGTGAGTTGAAAGGTATGGGTAATTTCCCTCATGGAAGAAATATACACTTTGGTATTCGTGAGCACTCAATGGCAGCGATTACTAACTCGTTTGCTCTTTATGGTCTTTTTATTCCTTTTTCAGCTACATTTTTTATCTTTAGTGATTATCTAAAACCAGCTGCAAGATTAAGTGCACTTATGAGTCTTAAAAACTTTTATGTTTGGACTCACGATAGTATTGGTGTTGGAGAAGATGGACCAACTCATCAACCAATCGAGCAGTTAAGTCAGTATAGAGCTCTTCCAAACTTCTATACATATCGTCCAGCTGATGCAAGAGAAAACGTAAAAGCTTGGAAAAAAGCACTTAGCATGAATGCTCCTGCATCATTTGTATGTTCTCGTCAAAAACTTACAGTTTTAAAAGACAAAAGAGAGATAGGTGATGTTGAAAATGGTGGATACTTACTTACAAAAAGAGAAAATGCAACAGTAACGCTTATGGCTAGTGGTAGCGAAGTATACACTTGTCTTAGAGCAGCATGTGCGTTAGAGAAACTTGGAATTAATGCAAACATAGTTAGTGTGCCATGTTTTGACCTACTTGTGGAGCAAGATAGAGCATATATAGACTCTATAATTGATCCAATCACAAAAGTACTTGCAGTTGAAGCAGGAGCAGGTGTAGAGTGGTATAGATTCGCCGATGATGTTATTTGTATGACTCGCTTTGGAGCTTCAAGTCCCGCTGATAAACTGTTTAAAAAGTTTGGTTTTACGGAATCAAACATAACTAAAAAAGCTTGTGAATTGGTTGATGTTGAGTATAAAGATAACGGTAGTTGTAAATAAATGCTAAAAGCAGTAATCTTTGATTTAGATGGAACTCTGCTTGATACTCTTGAAGATATCGCTATAAGCTGTAATTTTGTTTTAGAATACTATAACAAAAGTTCTCTTCCAATAGAGGACTATAATCTTATAGTAGGACAAGGTGCATCTCAACTTTTCATAGACCTTTTACCTGATTTATCAAAAGATAAACACGCAGAAGCGTTGGGAATTTTTGAAAAGCACTATGCTAAACAGTTTGATAAAAATACAAAAATTTATGATGACATCAGTAAGGTTCTTACATTTTTTCAAGTAAGAGGCATAAAGATGGCAGTTTTATCAAATAAACCAAACTCTTTTACAAAAAAATGTGTCATGAAATACTTTCGAGATTGGAAGTTTGATGCTGTTTATGGTATACGAGATGGAATTCCGAGAAAGCCTAGTGAAGCAGGTGTGGTAGAGATACTAAAAGAGCTGCAAGTAGAGCCAAATGAAGCTATATTTATAGGCGATACAAAAGTAGATATAATAACAGCAAAAAATGCAGATATGGATTCAATTGGAGTTTTGTGGGGATTTAGAGAGAAAAAAGAGTTGGTTGAGCATGGTGCAAAATTTATAGCAGAAAAACCAACAGATATAATAAAATATGTAAGTGCTGAAGCTAGTTACACGACAGGGCAAAACCTACGTGTAGATGGTGGTATAACTCGCAGTGTATAGGAGATAATTTGGATTTTATACAGATATTTTGGTTAAGTCTTATTCAAGGTTTTACTGAATTTTTACCAATATCTAGTTCTGCTCATCTTATTCTTGTTCCAAATCTTTTAGGATGGGAAGATCAAGGTTTAGCTTTTGATGTTGCTCTTCATGTGGGTAGTCTTTTAGCTGTTTTGTATTACTTTAAAACAGAGATAATTACTATCATAAAAGATATTTTAATTTCGATTAAGCTTAGAAAAAATGTAGGTGAAAGTACGCTTGGATGGGCTGTTTTAATAGGTACCATACCTGTAGGGCTTGCAGGCTTAAGCTTTAATGATTTTATAAGTGATACTTTAAGAACACCACAAGTCATAGCAGTTAGTACTCTAATATTTGGTTTGGCTTTATTTTTCTCAGATAGAAAAGTTGGAACAAAAAGTGAGAGTAGTATAAACATAAAAACTGCAATTTTAATAGGAATTGCTCAAGCAGTCGCATTGATACCTGGGACTTCACGTTCTGGTATCACTATAACAGCAGCACTTTTTTTAGGTTTTAGTAGAGTTGCCTCTGCAAGATTTTCATTTTTACTCTCAATCCCTGTGATTGTTTTAGCTGGTGGGCTAAAGACTTTGGAGTTGATAGAGACTAAAACTGTTGTTGTCTGGAGTGAGCTTCTTTTGGGAATAACGTTATCAGGGATTAGTGCATATATTTGTATATATCTGTTTTTAAAACTTATATCAAAAAGTTCAATGTTACCATTTGTTTTGTATAGACTTGTTTTAGGAGTCTATTTATTTTCAATTTTTAATTAAGGAGAAGTTGTGAGAGAAACATACGCAAAGTATGAGGATGTCGATAAAGAGCAGTTACAAAAAGATATTGATGAAATCAAAGAGACAATTGGAGATGCAACTGAGGAAGATTTTCAGCATTTACTGAAATTAAAAAGATGGGGAAAAGGGGCAAGTTTATTTGGTCTTTTTTTAATTGTAATGATAAATATATTTGATTTAAATACATTTGTTTTTTGGAGTGTAGCAATCATAGCAGCTACACTTATTGGTGTTGGCAATGTAGGAAGATGGGCAAATGTTGCACATCCTATACTTCATGGTGCTTATGATAAAGTACCGAATATCCCCAAAAGATACACTAAAAAAGGTTTTGCTGCAGGAAAAAGAAGATATATAGATTGGTTCGATTGGATTACTCCTAGTGCTTGGGCATATGAGCATAATATCATGCACCATTATCACCTTGGAGAGTTGGATGATCCTGATAATGTAGAGAGAAACTTAAAGTGGCTTCATGATGCAAAAGTCCCAATGTTTGTGAAGTATGGTGTAGTTTATACTTTCGCCATTATGTGGAAACTTGCTTATTATGCACCAAATACACTTAGAATTCTTGAAAATAAAGAGAGAATTAAAAAGAAGTTAGAGCCTACCGAGGATTATCAAATAAGTCCTTTTAAGAAAAATGGTCTCATACTTTGGAAAGATTATATATTACCTTATGGTTTAGTAAAGTTTGTTGTTTTACCAATGCTATTTTTGCCTTTGGGAGTGAATGCAGTAATTTCAGTCTTTTTTATCCTATTTTTAAGTGAAATAATTGCAAATTTATGGTCATTTTTGGTGATAGTTCCAAATCATTCAGCAGAAGATATATATCAGTTTAGCACTCCTCATAAAACGCAAGGTGAGTACTATTTAAGACAGATTATGGGT
>Ga0256845_1000417_pt1 | contig 40917 bp, 37 predicted proteins | sample RiftiametaG_FD_189101 | JGI IMG/M metagenome (GOLD analysis project Ga0256845, IMG submission 189101) | Tube worm associated microbial communities from hydrothermal vent at the East Pacific Rise, Pacific Ocean - Riftia | ecosystem: Host-associated > Annelida > Integument > Unclassified ...
ATTGAAAGTTGGTTGGCTTACTATGGCATGGATATTATTAGCTTTGCAGATGAGGTTTGTTAAGCGCTTACGGATATAAAATATAATCATGGCAGATACATATATTTATAGGACAACAATGTCATATTGTCTTTTATGGTATAAGATCGGGTAAAGTGAGGCTTGGATATGCTTTTGCAGTGCATCCGTTTCAATCGAAACTTAAACTGCAAAAGCATATCCAAGCCTCACTTCTTCCATTTATTTTTCTATAATAACCAAACTTACAAAATTTTTATGCAGGTGTTGTGACTATATTATACCTGATTACACCCAATTTTAGTTGACTTTTAAAATGAGCTGAAATATTACTGTTTTTATTTAAGCAAACACTTTAACGAATTTTATATGAAATCGTTGTAATCTATAGAATAAGGGGCACAAATACAAAATGAATTTTTTGCAAAAACCAATAAAACAACTTATATTAATATTATTATCAGGCATCATTCTATCCTGGTTTAGCATTAATACAGGCTTTGCTTTTCCAATACAAGTGGTTGACGATTCCGGCAAAACTATTGTTATTGAAAAAATGCCGAAACGTGTTGTTTCATTGGTACCTGCAATAACTGAAATAATTTTCAAACTTAATGCTCAAAGTGTGCTTAAAGGTATAACCTACCACACAAAGATTCCTGCAGATACTTCTTTGATAAAAGTTGTAGGAGGATTTTCCAACCCTTCTTTAAAAGCTGTTGCAAGCTTACACCCCGATCTGATTTTTGTTTCAAGCCTTCACAAAGGCATACAAGAATATTTTAAAAATAAAAATGTAAAAATAATCAAAGTAAGCACCCATTCAGTTTCACAAGGACTTGCCCATATACTGCTTCTTGGTAAAATTTTTAATAAAAACGAAAAAGCTGGTTTAATTAAAAAACAAAATGATGATCAAATAGAACTTATTAGAAAAAAAATTGCTCTTATTGCTCCAGACAAAAGAAAACGAGTTTTACGCATAATGGGAAGAGACACCCTGATGACTCCGGGAGCAGACTCTTTCCAAAATGAAATCATATCCCTTGCCGGAGGAATTCCCCATAATTTTAAAAAAAACGGCAGCATTATAAAAGTTAATCACCAGGAATGGATAAAATTCAACCCCCAGGTTATTTATGGATGTGGCAATGATAGCAAGGTAGTAAATAATATCCTGACACTGCCGGAATGGAAAGATGTGTCTGCTGTTAAAAATAAAAGGATTTATTATTTCCCATGTGATTTAACATGCAGAGCAGCAAGCAATACAGGTTTTTTTGTCCAATGGCTTGCAGCATCCATCTATGGAAAAGAATTTGCCTCAGAACAAAATAGAATACTTGGGAAAAAAATTAAGACCATACGTAAGATTAATTGTGACCTTGACTATATTCAAAACATCAAAATTGATGAAACAAATATCTTTGATTTTAAAAACCGAACTCTTGTTATAAAGTTGAAGAAACCCATGGTGACTTTTTCTACCCTTGAAGGGCAAAGAGACGGTATTAATACACTTATTAACCATTATACACCTCCCCAAAACTGGCTCATTGATCACAAAAATTCAATTGATGCAATAAGAATGCAAATATGTTCTGCATTAAACCTTGATAAAAATACAACCAGCATACTCATAACAGGTGTTGATATGAACAATCTTGTCATAAAAAAAGAAAGTTACAAAGAACTTTCAGTTTATGCATTTATCACTGCCGGCGTTAATTCAAATGCCATGAGAATGGGAAGAGACAGGGGTGACTATTATGAACCCGGGACAATTAACATCATTATAATGTCCAATATGCAGATGAGTAACCGGGCAATGGCAAGAGCTGTCATAACGGCTACAGAAGCAAAAACAGCAGCTCTACTTGATCTTGACATAAGAACAAGTTATGAAAATGGCGCATACAGAGCAACAGGGACCGGCACTGATAATGTTTTGCTTGTTCAGGGCAAAGGTCAAATCCTTGATAATTCAGGTGGACACACAAAACTCGGCGAATTAATAGCAAAAGCTGTGACCAAAGGAGTTAAAGAGGCTATTGCAAAACAGAATCATATAAATGTTAAAAGAAATATATTTCTGCGCCTGAAAAAAAGAGGTATAAGCATATCAGATCTTATTGCACAAGAAGAATGCGATTGCGGGAAAAATAAAAATAAGTTTGCAGGAGAAATTGAAAACCTGCTGCTTAATCCAAGGTATGCAGGCTTTGTTGAAATAGCCCTTGCTTTAAGCGATGATTATGAAAAAGGACTGATAAAAGACATCTCAACATTTGAAAAATTTTCAAACTCAATTTCAATGGAAATTTGTGTGGGTAACATGGAAGAACCAATAATGTTTCTAAAAAAAGCCCACCTGCCCCTTGTAATTGAAATGGCGCTTAATGCACTTTTTAATGGTGTTTATCATCGAAACCTTAAATAAAATTAATTAATTAATTATTTCTATCTTGTACTCCTCGGGACCAGCGCCTAAGCTTGTATCCCTTAGTTCTTTAACCTGAACATTTTTCACTTCCTTATCAAGCATTCTTTTTGAATGTTTTCCCTGTATTATAGTCTTTGCCATGATAATACCACTGGCATTAACTATTGATTTACCAGGGTTCTTTTCTTCCCATTTGATCAGGCTCTCTCTTTCGAATTCCAGATTTTTAATTTTTAATTTATGTTTCCCGATCTTATAGCCAAGGTCTTTAATTTCCTGATCAAGTTCTTGATTTATTAGTAAAAATTTCTTAAGCTTTTCTTCAGCCTGGTTAATGTCAATTTGTAATTGATTTAACTTTTCTTTAACAGGCTCTGGTATTTCAATATCTTGATCATTGTTTTTTAAAGACTTCATTTTATCAAGAATCTTTTGCTGCATTGTTTGAGAAGTATCCTGTATCTGACCATAATCAAAAATACCCTGTTGAATTGTTTTATTTTTTTCTTTTTTTTCCCCTTGTTTGTTCAACATTGCTTCAAGTGTTTTATTAAATTTTTCAAGAGCAATTTTATTATCCATTAATTCCTTTTCAGTAAAAACATCATGACCGACTATAATAGTACTGGGTTTTCCCTTTTCAGTTCCAATATCCTTAACAAAAACACCCAATTTAGATATAATTTCCGATGATATAATTTTACCGGTATCAACTATGCATTTTCCTCTTGTTCTAACTATTGCATCTAATATTTCATTATTAACTGACACGTCTCCCATGCAGGAAATATGTGATTTATGAATAAATTTTGCGGATAGATTGCCTAGGGCTTTTATCTCCCCATTATTAATACCGCTTGCAATCTTAACATTGCCATTGGCATCTATAATACCATCATCAATTTCATATACACTTATATTATCGCCTTTAACTTTAAAACCACTATTTATACACCCTTTGATGTTAATATCTCCATCATAATCAATATGCCCTGTTTCATAACCCACATCACCATTAATAATATATTCTTCCTGAACAACAATCTCGCCACCCTTTTTAATAGGATGACCTTTTACTGAGGCTAAAACCTGCAACCCATTCTCAGATAATACAGCCCCTTTACCTATTTTAAAATCAATATTTTCTGCGGATCTGGCATAGACTGTTTCTCCATAGATATTCTTACCATTTACCGGATCAACCATGGGAGTTTTTTCCGCCAGAACCATTCCTTTATCAATCTGGGGAATTCTACCCCTGTCCTTAAAATCTATCTGTCCTTCGTTGTTGACATCTCCAGCCTTTAAATGCCCTGTATCAAAATAATAAGCTATTTTTGCATCTTCACCGTGGACAGGTTTAATGCCCTTAGCAACCCTGAAAGGTTTTTTTTTAAAAACAGCAGATTTTATAAAACTTTTAATCATCTCATCTGTAACTATTCCAAAGGTTATACCTTTCGCAGTTAAAATAGCTTTAATACCTTCTATCCTGCAATTTGTATTAAATTTTTCAGTTTTAATTAGATATGCAGATAAAAAATCCCCTGACAATTGTAAGTTCAACCCGCTATAAAGCGATATTGGCTCTAATAATAATGATTCTTTTAAAGAAGAAGCATCCTCATCAGCAGGTAACCTGGAGGCTTCTTGTAAAAATTTTTTCTGACTTTCTAAAACCAAATCGCGCTGTTGTGGTGTTATCATTCCGGCTTCAATAAGCATATCACCTAATAGCTTAGGTTGTCTGCCGTCCAGCATATCATTTTCCTGTTCCTCAAGCACAAAATCTAAATTGGTTTTGTCAATAAAACCTTTGGAAACAGCAATATTACCAAATTTTAATTTATCATCACGTGCTTTTAGTTTTTTTGCTTCAAGCTGAAGGCTTTTAATTTTTTCAGAAGAAATTAATCTAGTGGAAATAAGATAGTTAACAAATTCTTCTTCATTTCCAGACCATGCAGATAGAGCTTGATCAATATCTTCTTTTAAAAGAAATTTATTTTTTATAATAAGTTTCCCTATTAACGGATATTTATCCATTAGCACGCTCCAGCGAATTTTGATTCATTAACTATATAATTTTATGAATTATTCTGTTTCTTTTCTCTTATTCTCAAGTTTGATATCAAGCGCTTTTAATTGCTCAATAATTTTATTATTTTTTTTAATAATCTTGTATTGCTTTTGAAGTTTTTTGTCCTGCTCTCGTATTTTTACCGCAAATTTTGAACATGTTTTTTCAAATTTTTTATTTTTCTCTAACAATTTATTGTATTTATTATTAAGAATATCACATGATAATTTATTTTCAACCAATATATTCAACAAATCTTCTGCATAATCAACGCTAATCTCATCTCGAACTAATGCATATAATTTTAAATATTCTAAAGCCTTAATAAAATCAGGTTCTTTGTTATTCTTGTGGGAATATAATATTGCAAGTTGAATATATAAATTTGCCTTGTTCCTGCCCGGCTGATTTGATAAATTGTTTTCAGCAAGCATACCCTCTTTTGAGGCAATTTCCTTCTTAAATTCATTATCTTTCAATTTAGAATACTCAAATATCAAAAATGATTGATCACGACCTTTTAAAACACCATATGAAGTACAAGAGATCATTGATATCAAGAATCCAAGCATCGCAAACAAACATATTCTATTTAGTGTTTTCCTGGCAACCAATTTTCTTTCTGCGATCTGTGAGATATATACTTCCTTCAAATGTTTTGGCATATTCTTTCAGCTCAGCTGCAAGCTCTCCTATTTTTACACTACTTAGGCTCAAATCATCCTTATTGGTGACAACTGCAATAGAAATTGACATAATAGGGAATTCACTAATCTCTCCCTGCCGTGTTTTTGATATTATATAACCTTTTTCCAAGTCTTCTTTATCATAGAACTTTACAATGTTTTTATCAAACTTATTTATTATTTCTTCACAAATCGTATCAAAAGAATTAAAAGGAACTATTACAACAAAATCGTCGCCTCCAATATGTCCTACAAACGAATCCGGGCTCATTATTTCAGTTACAACACGTCGTATTAAGTCGCCTGTGAATTTTATTACATCATTTCCTCTTGCATATCCATATCTGTCATTAAAGGATTTAAATTTATCAATATCCAATAGGCAAAATGCTATTTTCTGCCCATATTTAATTTTTTGGTGCAAAAAATTTTCAACAGCCATACCACCTGGCAGCCTGGTTAATGGACTTGTGTCAATATCCATTTTTTTTAATTTTGACAATTGTTCTGCCATTGAAGTCAATGCCCTTGATAATGTTCCAAACTCATCGTATTCATTGACATCAGGAACAAAATCGAATTTATGTTCAGAAAACTTTAATGCTGCAAGTTTCAACTGGTTTATTGATCGTGCAACACTACGGGTAATAAATAAGGCAATGCCAATCCCTACAATAATACCAAGAAGAGAAAGGAAAGCTACCACATAAAAAGCTCTGGTGCTGAAGGTGTCCGCCTTAAGAGTTTTATTTTCAAGACTTTTTTTTGTATTGATCATCATCTTTCTTATGGAATTAAGCTGATAATCTAAACTTTTTTTAATCTGTTCTTCTTTTGCACTTTGGATCTGGTTAAAACTTTTTTCATCAAGATTAAAAAGATAAAAATATAATTTATCGTATCTACTATGTATTGATATTAATTCTTGAATTTTTTCTTTTTCAGCTTCTGTAATATTTCCCAAATCCTTTAAAATTTTTTCAAACTCTATATCCCTTTTTGAGAACAGAGTCAGCATTTCATCACTTTTTAGAATCAGGTATCTTTGTCCATAACCTTCCTGGGCAAGAAGATTGTTGGTCAATTTATCACAGGCTTCAATGATTGCCATATTGTTTGCAACAATAGATCTATTGATATCTCCCAATGCATTAAGATTTACAAGGGTATAACAAGACAATATAACAATTATCAATGCAAGGGGAAAATATCCCATAGTCATTTTGGTAGCTATGGTCAACCTGGAGAATATCTTCATTCCTTATATAGCAATCCACTATTTTAATATTTATACTTTTACAAAAAAATTAACAACTATTGTTATTTATCAGGGTTATAACACAATCGACAGCAATTTAAGCATCTATCAGCCTCTTTTATGAGGTCTGGTTCAGACAAAGCAAGATCAACCTCTACAAAGGAATCTAACCGTTCATTAACCGGGAGTTCTGGCATCTTTGCCCGTTTAGATTTTGTAATACCAGGAACTTTGGAAAAAATTGATTCTCTGATTCGTTTCTGGCGTAAAGAATCAGCAACAGGAGTAATTTTTTCTCCTTTTAAAAACATATCAATAGACCGTGCAGCACGCCTTCCACCCCCGATTGCTTCAACCACAAGAGAAGGACCTGTTGCAGCATCACCTGCTGTAAAAACATAAGGAATAGAAGTTGTTAAAACTTCAGGGTCATTCTCAATAGTATTCCATCTTGTGAGTTCAAGCTCAGTCATTCTCGGATGAGGGTCCTGGTCTTTATAAGAGGCTTCCGGAGACTGTCCTATTGCAGTTATAATCGTATCGACATCAATAAGTGTTTCAGAGCCTTTAACAGGTTCCGGTCTACGTCTGCCACTATCATCAGGTTCTCCAAGTTCCATCTTCAAATACTCAAGTTCAGTCACATGACCACTATCATTACCAATGGCTCTTGTTGGAGCTGCAAGGAAAACAAATTCAACACCTTCTTCTTCCGATGCAACGATTTCGACCTCATTTGCCGGCATTTCATTTCTTGTCCTTCTATAAACCAAATAAACTTTCTCAAGTCCTATCCTTAATAATGTTCGGACACAATCAATTGCTGTATTGCCGCCACCTATAACACAGGCCTTTTTTCCAAGCTCAAGCCTCTCTCCCTGGGAAACCCTGGATAAAAAATTAATTCCTGTAAAACAACCATCAAGATCCTCACCTTCAACACCAAGGGAATAATCCTTCCAGGCTCCAATACCTAAAAAAACAGCGCTATAGCCTGATGCCACAAGAGAACCCAATCCGAAATCCTTTCCAAACCTCACATGTGTATAGGCATTAATTCCAAGGTTAAGTATTCCTTCTATTTCCCAGTCAAGTACTTTATCAGGAAGTCTGTATTCAGGGATTCCATATCTTACCATACCTCCAAGTTTTGGCATGGCTTCAAATATTGATACTTTATGACCTATTCTTCTTAAAAAATAGGCACAACTCAAGCTGGACGGTCCACTTCCGATAATCGCAACTTTTTTACCAGTGTCAGGTGCACATTTAATTGGTATGCGCGAGCCTGAATTCATCTCAAAATCAGAAACAAAACGTTTGATCTGGTTAATGGAAACAGGTTCATCTTCAATACCTCTTCTGCACTCATCTTCGCATGGATGGGGGCATACCCTGCCGCAGGTAAGGGGTAGAGGATTTCTCATTCTTATTACAGAAACAGCTTCCTTATATTTACCTTCTTTGGCAAGAGCAATATACCTTGGGATATCGATCTCAGCAGGACATGTCTGGGAGCATGGTGCAAGCGGATCTTCTTTTTGATTTAATTTTAGAAGTTTTTCAGACAATGTTCTTACTTCAATTATATTTTTAGGACATGCTTTTTCGCAGGCACCGCATCCAACACATTTTTCTTCATCAACTACAGGGAACCCATCTATACCGATCTTAACAGCATCAAATGCACAGGCTTTTACACAATCACCAAGTCCTAAACATCCAATATGGCAATCACGTTTACCACCAAATACAATTTCCATGGCTTTACATGTCTGGACCCCAAGGTATTTATACTTATCAGTGGATCTATTTCCACCATTACACATACTATATGACAGCGAAGCCTCGGCTGTACCCACTGACATTCCAACTATTTCAGCAATATTTTCAACTTTTTCACGGCTGGATGAAATCACACATACATTGGCAGGAGCCTGACCTGATATAACAGCTTTTGCAGCCGAAGAACAACCGGCATAGCCGCATCCACCGCAATTTGCACCTTCAAGGTTTTCTTCGACCTTGGCAATTCTCGGGTCTTCATACACATAAAACACCTTGGAAGCAAAACTTAAAACAATGCCGCATACCGCGCCAATACATAACATAAATAAAAATGAAATCATATAAACAACTCCAAAATTTAAAATTACACCATACCTTTAAAAGCAAAAAAAGATAAAGAAATAATACCGGCAGTAATTAAACCCAATGATGTGTCCTGTAATGGTTTTGGGACCCTTGCAACATTTATCCTCTCTCTGAGTCCTGCAAAAAGGACAAGAGCAAGACCAAAACCAACTGCATAGCTAAATGAAGTTACAATGGTCTGTATAAAAGTATATTCTTCTTTGATATTAATAAGACAAACGCCCATTACAGCACAATTAGTTGTTATCAGCGGAAGGAATATACCAAGCCCTGCATATAATGCCGGCATGCTCTTTTTTAAAAACATTTCTACAAATTGCACTAAAGCTGCAATCACAAGAATAAACGAAATTGTTCGTAAGTATTCAATATCAAGTGTTTTTAAAAGGTAATGATCCACCATCCAGGTAATAACACCTGCCAGGGTCAAAACAAATACAATTGCCATTGACATTCCAATGGCTGTCTCCATTTTATTTGATGTTCCAAGAAACGGGCAGTTCCCAAGGTATTGAGCCAGGAGAATATTATTCACAAAAATACAGCTTATGGCTAATACAAAAAGATCCATTTTTATCTCCTTATTTCTTACCTATAATATTCATTAAGCAAAGCAGCAGGCCAAGGCATATAAATGCTCCGGGAGCTTCAATCATAAACTTGAACGGTTCAAAAGATGCTCCGAATAATGCAATTGGTTTCTCATACAATGTTATTGCCCCTGTTCCCAATATCTCCCTTACACTGCTTATTGCCATAAGAGACAGGGTAAACCCTATGCCCATGCCAAATCCATCAGCAATGGAAAGAACAGGTCCGTTTTTACAGGCAAAAGCCTCGGCACGTCCAAGCACAATACAATTTACAACAATTAAAGGAATAAAAATTCCAAGTTTCAAAAATAAAGGATATGTATATGCCTGCATTAAGAGTTCCACAATTGTTACAAAAGTTGCAATGATTACAATAAAACATGGAATTCTGACTTTAGCAGGTATAATATTTCTAAAACAGGATACAAAAAAATTTGAAAAGACAAGAACAAATGTAACAGCAAGTCCCATGCCGATTCCGTTTGCAAATGATTTTGATACAGCAAGGGTTGGACATAATCCCAGAACTATTCTAAAAGGTGGAATATCTGTCCATAATCCTTTGGTAAATTCTTTTGCTATGGATTTTGCCATAACTTCTAATCTCCTATTTAATCTTTTTCATCTCATCTAAAATCTGGGGTTTAAGCTTAAGGTAAAGTTGTTGTACTTGAGCTGCCGCAAGACAGACACCTCTTGAAGTAACAGTGGCTCCTGACATTGCATCAATGTCGCCACCATCTTTTTTAACCTTGAAATTAGAATTTAAACCCATACCGGCAAATTGTGATACAAAATTTGTATCATCTTTAGCCCTTGAGCCCACACCAGGTGTTTCACTATGGGTAGTAACTCTTGTCTTTATAATCTTATCTGTCCCAAGATCAATGCCAACCATTAATCCGACATCACCGCCAAAGCCTCCGCCTTTAGCTTCAAAAGCAACAGCCTTTGTACCATTATCAAGGATACCCGGGAAAAAAGTAATTTCCTGGGACTTGCCTTTAATTTCAGCTTTGAGTTTAAACCTGTCTTTTAAAGGCTCATTTGTGGCATTGTTAAAAATCTCTTTAATGGCAGGAGCTTTCTGAAATTTTAGAACCTGCTCTTCTATTTTACCTTCAGTGCTGGTCTTTAGAACAGAAAGAATACCACCTGAGACAGCTGTGATCATTGTCAAAACCAAGACCATCTTTATCATTTCACGCATTATCTCTACTCCTTCCCAAAGCTTTAGGTCTGATATAATCAATGAGCGGATTAAGGAGGTTAATTAAAAGAATAGCAAATACGGTTCCATCTGGATAGGCACCAATATTCCTGATCAACATCACCATGCAGCCTCCAAGCGCTCCAAAAATAAACATGGGAATTTTATTGACAGGAGATGACGAGTTTTCATTTGCAAGAAATATTGCCCCCAACAATGTGTAACCTGCAAAAAGATGAAACATTGGACCTGCAAATTTATCCGGATGTGCCAATTGAAAAAGTAGAGCTGTAATAATGATTCCTGCAATATAAGATAAAGTTATTTCCCATCTTATATACCCTCTAATTATCAAATATACTCCGCCAATAATCAAACCAAGTCCAAAAACAGAACCAATTGCACCAACTTGATGTCCCATGATAAGCTGACCTGTTGAAAAAGAATCAACAACAGGTACACCTAAATGTTTCAGTGCAGCAAGAGGGGCAACAGCTGTAAAATCAAACTGATAATTTAAAAGAGCTGCATCAAAATCAAAATATTTAGGCCATGAAATCATAAGAATTGCAAAGCCAATCAAAACAGGGTTAAAAGGATTTGCACCAAGCCCTCCATAGATCTGCTTGCCTATAACAATAGCAACAAATGTCCCGGTAATTACAAGCCACCAGGGAACAGTTGCCGGCAACATCATGCCAAAGAGCAAGCCAATTAACGCAGCATCAAAATCTCCTGTTGAAAGGGATCTTTTCGTTGCGAAATTCATCATAAGCTCCCAGAACATACTGGTTGATATTGCAAGCAATATCACACCAAGTGCAGGCACACCAAATTGAATAACACCAAACATAACAGCTGGTATTGCAGCAAGCATTATATTAAGGTTCATTTTAGCAATCGAATCACCATTGTGCCAGAATGGAGCATGGGATACTGTAAGTTTTATTCTACTAGCCATTTACACCCTCCGTTTCAACCTTGGCTTCTAATTTTAAAAGCTCATGTTTCCCAAGTCGGATATATTGGAATATGGGGATTTTTGCTGTGCATACATAACTGCACAACCCACATTCAATACAGGATTCAAGGTCATATTGTTCTTTTGCCTCTTCAAATAAATTAGCTTCAAGCTGCCTTACAAGAAGATTCACAGGGATATTTGCAGGACAAATTTTAATACATTTACCACAATTGATACATGCTGCATCAGAGACATGGGGCAATGCATCAGAATCCTGGATAATAAGAGAATCTGTATGGGGCTGCACAGGATGAAAAACAGTAAAAGTTGAAAATCCGGTAAAAGGACCTCCAACCACTATCCTATCTTCGTTATTAACAATAATATTAAGTTGCTTGAGAATTGAAATAGTAGGAGTGCCGATTTGCGCTTTTACCCGGTGCTGCACACCATCTTTACCAGTTACACATACAAGTTTTTCAAAGTTTATCTTCTTTTCTCTGTAAGCCTTTGATATGGAGACAACAGCTTCGCTGCTTACAAAGCAAACCCCCATATCTTCACAGGTTCTGCCTTGGGGGACTATAGTATTTAATTGATTTTTCATTATCATCTCAGGAAGAGCATCAGGATAAAAAGGTGAAACGTTAAAAATCTGCATCCCTGAAATCTCTATTTTTATATTAAAACCATCAGGAATTATTAAAACTATTTTTTGTATTTTTGTTAATTTTTTGAGAATTTCTATACCTTCTTTTAATTCCTCAATAGCAGTGGCTAAAAAAAACTGTCTGGTTGTTGATGCAATATCCTGATCAACACTTGAAATCACAAGGGTATGTATCTTTTTTGCCGGGTCTGTAAGAATATCTATGGGAGGTGCCCCTGGTAATAATTTTAAAAATTTTGCAGCTGTTTCAAGTTCAAACTCATCTGCATTCTCGCTAAAATCATTTACAAATTCGTCATTAGATTCAGTTCCTATAACCAAGTTGGTTTTAGTATCACCAAATTCACCGGAATAGGAATCAATTTTTTTAATTACTCCTGACACAGGAGAAAAAACATATTCCTTGCTATCTTTATAAAGAAAAAGTCTTTGTCCCTTCTTAACATTATCTCCTTTTGAAATCATTAAAATCTTTGAGCTGTCAAGGGGCTCATTCAATAAAAGTAAAATATTTGCCGGCACAGGGACAAGTTCAGGTTCTTTAGGATCTGGCTCTACCAAGTCATATTTTAGTTTGGGTTGAAATAATCCTATAAAAGATTGTTTAATCATTTTCCATCCTCGTTTTGTAAAATTTTGACCATGCTTTGATGAATATTCCAATCATGAATTTCAATCATTTCGTATGGCATGAATTACATTCCACCGGACCTGCGTCGGAGTCTTCATGACATCCCTTACATTGTTTATGAAAAGCATCAGCAATGCTTGGCATATCGTCATCTCCGGTACTTTCATGACATTCATTACAATGATAGACTTCGTCATCTTCAAGATTATGATGACAATCTATACATTCCAAGCCATAATCCTCAATATGACCACTATGTTTAAATAAAACTTTACCGGCTTTATTCATGAACATTAAACGTATGGGCTGACTTGGTTCAGGTGGGGTAAAATAGGCATAGCAAACAATTCCTGCGACAAAAAAAATAAGCATTAAAACTATGGAAATCTTAAAATTAGGTTGTGGTGTCATACTGCTCCTTCATATTATTAAGAGTATTTTCTTTACATTACGCAAAGTTACAACACACTAACTTCAATATATTAAAACAATAAATTTATCAAGGGAAAAGTAAGGGGTTAAGCCATTTAACACCAGCTATTTTTTTATGGTTTTAATAAGAAAGGGTTTATATTTCCAATTGTGGGCAAATTTATTATTTATTCTTTTTATAATAAGGATAGCAAAAAAAAATAAGACAAATCCAAACAACATAGATGTTAAATTCTGGTCTGTTTTTAAAATAAAAGCTAAATTATTACCAGCCAAACCGCCAATAAGCATCAAAAAGATAGGAAAAACATAGAGCATAAATGTAAGTAACAGCAAAGGCTTGGTTTGCACACCAACCAATACACGATTACCTTTTTTTACGTTTAAAGTATTTCTGACTTCAAAATCCATTGAATGTTTATTATTCAGTATCTCACAAGTATCTTTTGATTCACAGGCATCACATGCAGTTGTTCTTACGGTTTGCACCCATGCTGTAGATTCGTTAGCGCTTAGCACTATTCCTTCTTCTTTTATCATAATAAATAATATCCAAAATCAATTATCCGCATAAAATCTAAAACTCAGGCAATTATATTAACAATTTTGCTTGATTTTTGGGCTGATACCGGCTGTGAAGTCCGGGGTTTTATTTTGGTAATGGCATCAATATTCCCTTGATTATCTTGGTTGTTCATATCAGATGTTTTAAGCATTGTTTTTCCTTTTTTGCTAATATTAAGCTTAAAAGCAGCTTGTACACGCTGAGCTGCGTTTTTATCCAGATCAGTTCGGGCTGCTTTCTGATTCTGCTGTTCAAGGAATCTTTGCTCCTGCCTGACTAATTTAGCATCCTGATGCTTTAAATATGCATTGTTCCCCGAATTCTGGATGGAATTGACTGCCATGGTGTAAACCTCCTTATTGCCATCTGTTTATAACTATATATAATAATTCTAAAAAAAATCTAAGTCAATTTTTTTATTTTTTTCTTGACAAATTATTGGTACTGATATAGAACCTAAAAGTCTTTTTGACATGCTCCCCAGTAGCTCAGTCGGCAGAGCAATTGGCTGTTAACCAATGGGTCCGCGGTTCAAGTCCGTGCTGGGGAGCCAAAAATTCATCTTGCTTAACCAGCAACCTGAATTTTTGATAAAAGACAGTTTAAGTAACGTGGAAAATATTAAAGATATTCATCAACTTAAAGCCGTAAATCAATCAAAAAAGCATATCCAAGCCTCACTTCTTCCATTTATTTCCTCTTATAATAGCCAGAAATTTAACCGAGAATTACTGATCAAAACTTCTTTATACTTGACAGAACCTCAATTTTTCAAGATTATATAAGAATAGTATTAATAGAATCCTCATATTGATAATCTTGGAAAAGGACAAACTTAATTTTATGGATACAGCTTTCGCAAATAAAGTTATCTTAACCATTGATGATGAATATTATATAAGACAAAGTATCAAATCATATTTGGAAGATTTTGGATTTATAGTTTTTGAAGCTGATAATGGGAAAAATGGGCTTGAAGTATTTAACTCACAAAAAATAGATTTAGTAATGGTCGATCTCAGAATGCCTGAAATGAATGGGCTTGAGGTCCTTCAAACAATAAAAGCACAATCTCCGGACACACCCTTGATAGTTGCTTCGGGAACCGGGAACATCTCTGCTGTTGTTGAAGCTCTTCACCTTGGAGCCTGGGATTACATCCTCAAGCCAATTGAAGATATGAATGTACTTTATCATTCCATTACAAAATGCCTTACAGAAACCAGGCTTAAAGAAGAAAACAAAATTTATCAGGAACGCCTTGAAGAACTTGTAAAAGAAAGAACAAAAGAACTTGAGGAAAGCGAAAAAAGATATAAAGTCATATTTGAACAAACTGGCACTGCTGCCATAATTTTAGAATATGATCTTACAATATCACTGACAAACTCCAAGTTTTGTGAAATAACACAATTTAAAAAAGAAGAAATAGAATGGAAAAAAAAATGGTCTGATTTTGTACCGGTTGAAGGCAACAATTTATTAAACAAATTTATCAAACAAAACAGTCAAGTTCTTGACCCCAACCCCTATCAAAATGAAATCACTATTTTTGATAAAGATAAAAATACAAAATATACTTATGTCACCCTTGCAATGTTGCCTGGAATTAAAAAAATTGCTGTGTCATTATTAGATATTACTGAAAAAAAAGAAGCTGAACAAAGATGGCTTAACCTTGAAAAACAATTGCGGAATGCGCAAAAAATGGAAGCTATCGGGACATTAGCAGGAGGCATTGCCCACGACCTTAATAATATTTTAAGCCCGGTCTTGGGCTATTCAGAAATGATAATGATGGATATTGAACCTGAAAGCAAGGCTTACAAACATAGTGAAAAAATACAAAAGGCCGCCCTGCGCGCAGCAGACCTTGTAAGTCAGATACTATCTTTTAGCAGAAGCACTGAAGAAGAAAAAAAACCAATTAGAATCCATCCCGTTGCAAAAGAAGCCATCAAACTCTTAAAAGGCTCTATACCATCAACCATAAAAATAATTGATAATATTGATAGAAATTGTGGATATGTTGAAGCTGATCCAACACAGATCCATCAAATTATTATGAACCTGTGCACCAATGCTTTCCATGCCATGGAGACAACTGGTGGAGAGCTCACTTTATCTTTAAAAGAGATCTGTCTATCAGAAGAAGATTTAATAAAATATCCGCATTTAACTTTAAATAATTATATTATGCTCGAAGTCTCTGATACTGGCTGTGGAATCGATGAAGCAACGCGTGAACGTATTTTTGACCCTTATTTTACAACAAAAAAAGAAGGCAAAGGCACAGGTCTTGGACTTGCAACAGTGTACAGCATTGTAAAAAGATATAATGGCGCGATCTCGGTACATAGTGTTATTGGACAGGGCACAGTATTTACCATAATGCTTCCAATTGACAAATCAGGAAAAACAAATAAAATAATAAGCCCCGACTCTCGCAAAAAGAAAAAAGGAAAAGGAGGAAGGATCTTATTTATTGATGACAACAAAGAAATTGTTGAGATGTGCAGACAAGGTCTCGAATCAGTAAATTATAAGGTAAAACATTTTTCTTCAAGTATAGATGCTTTAAATTATTTTAAAACCAACCATCAATCTCTTGATTTAGTTGTTACAGATCAGACAATGCCTGATATAACAGGACTCGACCTTGCCAAAGAAATAAAAAAAATCAATCAAGATATGCCGATTATTCTCTGCAGCGGGTATGCTGAGGCAATTGATCAAGAACAAATCAAGGCTGCCGGCATCACCAGATTCATAAAAAAACCTCTTTCAGTGGATGAACTTGCCAATGCCATCCAGAACATCCTTAAATGATTGACAATATATTTAATATTGCAGATATCACTCCTGCAAAGACCATACTTATAATTGATGATGAAATTTATATCAGGAAAAGTGCAAAAAGCTTTTTAGAGGACTTTGGATTCAAAATAATTGAAGCGGAAAACGGCCGCGTCGGTCTTGAAAAATTCTTAAAAGAAAAACCTGACTTAATCTTGTGTGACCTTCGCATGCCTGAAATGGATGGACTTGAAGTATTAGCAAAAGTAACACAAACCCAGCCTGAAACACCAATAATTATTGTTTCAGGAGCAGGCAATATTGAAGATACTGTAAAGGCTCTAAGGCTTGGTGCCTGGGATTATATTATTAAACCTATACAGGATATGGACGTCTTATATTATGCAATCAATAAAGCCTTTGAACGATTGAGTTTTATTGAGGAGAAGCATCAATACCAGCTTAATCTTGAAAAAGCAAATCAGGAACTCAAAACCTCCCTTGACACACTAAATCAAACCAGAGACAAACTTGTACAATCGGAAAAAATGGCAGCGTTAGGCGAGCTTGTAGCCGGGGTTGCACATGAAATTAATACACCTGTTGGAGTTGGAGTCACTGCTGCATCTCTTTTAGATGCAAAAACAAAGGAAATAAAAAAAATATTCGGGTCAGGGAATATTAAAAAAAGCGATTTTGAATCCTATCTTAATACCATTGAAAACATATCAGATTCCATCCTGCTTAATATGGCAAGGGCTGCAGAACTTATAAGCAGCTTCAAACAAATTGCTGTTGATCAGTCAATTGAAGAATCAAGAGTTTTTAATCTAAAAAATTACATCGAGGGTATTTTATTGAGTTTAACACCGAAATTCAAAGATACAAACCATGAAACCGACCTTACCTGCCCCGAAGATATAGAAATAAATTCGTTTCCAGGCGCTTTTTACCAAATCCTGAACAATTTAATTTTGAATTCACTTACCCATGGATTTAAAAATATGGACAAAGGTCGAATTGATATGGTATTTGATCGTAAAAAGAACTATTTAAATTTTCTTTATAAAGATAATGGTGCTGGTATGTCTTCTGAGCAATTAACAAAAATATTTGATCCGTTTTTCACTACCATGCGGGGTCAAGGAGGAACAGGGCTTGGAATGTCAATTGTTTTTAATCTTATAACCCAAACCTTAAATGGGAGTATTGAGTGCAAAAGTGCTATAAATAATGGTATTATATTTAAAATTAAAATACCTGTTTTGCCATATTCGAGTAATTAATCATGCAAATTCTTAACCCCTCACGATGGTATCTTCACCCTCTTTTTATTTTTACATGTTCCACCCTTGCTTTAGCCGCGTCTCTTTTAATAACAGTGCAATGGTATATGGAAATCACAGCAGGGCTTGAAATTGTAGTCAAAAAATTCAATATTAATCCTGAACTGATTTTCCCATCCAAAACCGGTATGATTATTCTTGTTCTTACTGCCTTGATCATAGTTGTGCTTATCGGAATATCCCTTGCATATATATACTATCAAAAAACTGTAAACCTTTTCAGACTCCAGCATAATTTTATCTATAATTTTACCCATGAGTTAAAAACCCCTGTAACATCTTTGAAAATCTATCTTGAGACCTTTACAAAGCATGACCTTGAGATCAAAGACATCAAAAAATATTCGGAATATATGCTTGAAGATATTAATAAGCTCAATGAAAATATTAACAGCATTCTCAATCTTGCAAAAATTGAAAGCCAGAGCTATAAATCAGAATTAACAAATGAAGATCCCACAGAACTTGTTGAAAAATTTTGCAGAAAAAATGCAAAGCTATTTCACAATTGTAAAATTATTCTTGAAAACCCTGAAAAAGGAGTTTTCACCTGTCCGGTTAATATTTTCCTGTTTGAAATGTTTCTAATGAATATCATTTCCAACGCAATCAAATATAACGAATCTAAAAGCCCTGTTATCAGAGTTTCATTTCATTATTTCAAACATAAATTTTTAATTAAATTTATTGATAACGGCATTGGAATAGAAAAAAAAGAAATTAAAAAAGTATTTAGCAAATTTTATCAATCCAAACGTGGAGAAAAAGGGGAAGTCGAGGGAAGCGGGCTTGGACTTTATCTTGTTTTCAACATTGCCAGGATACATGATTGGAAAATCTCTGCATCAAGTGGCGGGCTTGGTAAAGGAGCCATGTTTACATTAGTAATACCAAAATTAAGTCCTGAAGATTATAAAAGGAAACTTTTATGGAAAATCCTGAGAAGAAACGAATTCTGGTCATAGAAGACGAGGAACATATAGCAGACGGTCTTAAACTAAACTTAACATTACATGGTCATGATGTTAAAATTGCCTGCAATGGTGCTGATGGTCTTACAGCATGGTGCACATGGCATCCTAATCTGATTGTGCTTGATATAATGCTTCCTGTTATTGATGGATATTTGGTTTTAAAAAAAATAAGAGAAAAAGATGAAAAACTGCCGGTACTTATACTGTCTGCCAAAGGGAATGCTGAGGATAAAATCAAAGGACTGCGCTTTGGTGTTGATGATTATCTTTCAAAACCATTTGAATTAGATGAATTCCTTCTCAGGGTTGATCGTCTCCTTAAAAAACAGGAATGGTTTGCTAGTGACAATGATAATAAAGACTCGTCAATAAATAGGAAACACTATAGTTTCGGAGATAATCAGGTTAATTTTGAAACCTATAAAGCAAAATGTAAAGCCGGAGAAATAACTCTTACAGATCAGGAAATAACCCTTCTTAAAATATTTATTGAAAATAAGGATAAACCGCTTTCACGAAAAGAGCTCCTAAAAGCAGGCTGGGGATACTCAAGTGATACTTCAACACGTACCATTGATAATTTTATTGTACGGTTTAGAAAGTATTTTGAAAAAGATCCTAAAAAGCCACGATTCTTTCAAAGCATGCGCTCCGTGGGGTATATTTTTAACCATAAAAAAAATGATTAATAAACAATTGAAAACATATAATTATTATTAATAATCTCAGAATATATTCTGACCTTTGCATCATTATTATTGTGGAGCACTTTATTCCCTATAATTTCAACTTTATGAAGATCCTCATTAAAACCTTTTTTGATATATTTTAAAAAGGCTTCTTTTCTAGTCCAATTTTTTAAAACATCTTCCATTGTACCATCAAGATTGTCACGCTCTTTTTGAGTAAAAGCTATTTTTAAAAAATTCTCATCAGGCTTTTTTCTAAACTTTTCAATATCAATACCAATATTTTTATCTTTATTTAAACATACAGCAAAACCAGTTAGACCTCCTGAATGGGAAAGAGAAATCCTATACCCGGGAAAATCAGATAAGAACGGAGCACCTTCTTTTTCATAATCAATATAGATTTTATTCAATTTATCTGATTTGTCTTTTTTTGCATTATATCCCATAAAATCATCAACAAAACATGAAAGGCAGACCTTTAATAAAAATCTGCCTGACAGCCATTCTATCTGTTTTTTAAAACTTTTAAATTTATTCAATGCAGCAATTTCTGGACCGGAAAGAAAATTTATTGAAAAATCATTCCCATGAATTGTTTTATTTTGGAGTATATTATAATCCTCAGCAAAATAAGGATTGTTCTCCATATCAAATAAAGTTCTCAAAATAGACAAAATATCACAATACCAGATATGAATGTTCAATGCATTCTGATCTGATTCCGGATGCAAAGATATTGATTTAAGTTTTTTTTCAATAAAATAATCTATTTTTGAGTTCATCTTTAGCCCATCTCAATTTATTATTTTATTGTTTAACATAACAAAAAATGCCGGGTGAACCTTAAATCAATATCTTGAACATTAACCTGTCCGTATTCTTCTTCTATTTCATCAAACATTTCGTTTACAACAAAAATAAATGATTCAGAGATATCTTTTAACTCTGTCTTAATTTTTTTTGAAATCCAGACAATAAAATCTTTTCTTTTTAAATTATCAATTTTTGATTCTTCCTTGCTGGAAAACAAAGCTGCAAAAAAATCCTTGAATTTATCAACAGGTATGGGGCTTAATGAATCATCCATTTTAAGATGGTCCTTGGTCCACAAAGTAAAAAATAAAGATTTATATGTTAGAATACCCTTGGAAAAAGATTTAATATCAATATCAAATTTTGATAATATTTTATCTGTTTCAATAATCTTTGCAACTTCGATTTCAATATCTTGAATTTCATTAAACGATTTAAAATTCCTATAGGATTCTTTTGTGCTGAAATTATCATAAAAAAGAGGTCTGTCAAGCATCAATCCACCTGCTATTCCAAGCCATTTCTCATCAAGAAAACTCAATGGGAGATTGTTTTTGCTGATAAAACTTGTTCCATACCAGCGAACAATTTTTCTTCCAAGTCTCAATATTTCACTTGATCCGGCTCTAAAAATATCTTCAAGAAAATATTTTTCAATAACTGATTGAGGATCTTTATTGTTAACCCGTCCCATACCTAATGAAAGATAGGAGCATACTTTTTCGATCACCTCTTCAATATCTTGTTTTTCCCGAACTTTAATTCTATCTGCAGCAATCACTTTGTTTACAAGGGAAGTAAATTCAACCTGGATATCAGAAAAAATCTCATTGTCATCTATTGCTTTAAGTGAAGCTGCAAAAAGGTTATCTTCTTTTATAAATTTTGAGGTGTAAATTGGAGCCATTAATATCTCAGGATTAAACAATTTATTTTTACTGGTCGGTACAGGCAATCGCTTGTTTAATTTCAAAGAAGAAAGCGGCTGATATATACCAACTGCCTCATGGGCAGGTAAAAACCCTTTTTCTGCAAGTCGGACATTTTTAAGTCTGAATTGTTCTTCTTCCACTTCCGGTGCCAGGACAAAACTTGTTTCAAGCAAAAGTCCATGGAATACCGAAAGATCCATTTGAGCCACACTATCAAGCATTTTTGTGATCAATTCCTTTGCAGAATTTCCTTCTTCTTTTTTATCAGAATCAGGAAATCGAAAATAAAACTTATCATCAAATGTGAAAAAATCATCTTCATCAGGAGGCACATCATCATGTTCCCTGATTCGTATTTCCATATTTTTTAAAAAATAATATTCAAGCATATCTACTTTTTCTTTTACAATCCAGCGCATGAGCCGCTTCGGGTCTGCCTGGAACAGTATACTTAAAGCATTGGTCATATTCATGATATCCGGCTTATCATCTTCCCATATATCCATATCCAAAATATATTCCCACTGGTCTGATGTTGCCAGAGATAAAACAGGGATAAAATCTTCTTTGCCTGATGAATGCATTAAAAAATATAAATCCTGATCAGGAAAAGATTGAATCAAAGTAGCAGGCTGTGAAGAACCGAGTATACTATCAACAATTTCTTCAGGTTCAAGTTTTAATATTTCTTCTCTTTGTTTAGCAAGCTTAAGCTCTTTTTTATTAATATTTGCTAATTTATAGTCTTTCATTTTTTTATCCATTTAATTTATCGCCCATAATTTATATTTTTTTAAAATTCTATTCTAAGATCTTTTTGTTACATATATCAATATAATAATCTAAACCGGATATATTTTTAAATTTGTTAAAATACATTAATGCTTTGGAAAACTTTTTAATATTCATACAGCATATCCCCATGCAGACATTTATATCATAGCTGTCAGGGAAATAATCCAAGCCTTTTTCAAGAAAAAACATTGCTTTTTCAAAGCGCCCTTGTTTTTGAAAAAGCATGCCAAGTCCAAGATATGCATCTAAGTCACAGTCATAGGTCAAAGCTTTTTTGAACAATGTCTCTGCAATTTTTCTATTGTCCCAGTCTTTAACATACTTATTTTCTGCATATTCACCATTGCTGAATGTAAGCCCAAGCCGTGATAAAAATTTTGCATGTTCAGCAAATAATTCTTTATTGTCAATAAGATTAATATCCCAAACAAACTTGTCAAGATTTGTAAAAAATGCCTTTCTAAGGTTCTCTCCAAATTCTTTAACATCCTCAAAACAAAGGTTTGAATCAAATTCAAACCATGGGATATCTTCAATTGCCTCATGCCATATTTCATCTGAAACTAAATTGTTTTTTTTAAGCTCATTATAAAATTCTGTGCCGGGGAAAACAACCAGAAGATAAAATATTGCACCCAGAGGTTTTATCTGATTAATCAAATCACAACTTGCCTGTATGGTTTCATATGTTTCACCTGGCGACCCATATATAAAATATGCCCGGGGCAATATCCCATAGGAGCAGGTAAGCCTGAAAGTTTTAATTATCCTCTCATCTACAACTGGTTTACCAAGTTTTTTTCTTATTTTTATAGCACCGCTTTCCACGCCATAACTTATTTGTATACACCCTGCTTTTCTCATGAAAAAAAGAATATCTTTATTAATAAAATCCACCCGTGATATTGCAGCAAAACTAATATTAATTTTTCTTGCAATAATCTTTGTGCATACTTCAATGACTCTTTTTTTATCCATTGTAAAGGTATCATCGGAAATATAAAAATGCGTTATTCCCCTTTTATATAGAGTTTCCAACTGATCAACAAACCAGGAAGCAGAATGAAACCGCACATTCCCCCTGCCCCAGAACTTAGGAGATCCGCAAAATTTACAATTTCCAGGACAGCCTCTTGATAAAGATAAATGCTGAAAATCAAAATATTGAGCTGGATCAGGCAATATATCAAGATTTTCAATAAGTTGCTGATTCTCTGTCTTTAAAATCTTATTATCTTTTTTATACCAGATACCATTTATGGTTTCAGGACAATTAAATTTTTTTTGAATCATTTTTACAAGTTCTAAAAATACAAATTCCCCTTCACCTGAAACAATATAGTCAAGCTGAGGCAATGCTTTAAAGATATGTTCCGGTAAAAAACTTGCACAAGGGCCCCCAAAAACCGCTATAATATTTTTATCAAATTTTTTAACTTCTAAAACTGCTTGAAATGCCCCGAATCTATTGGCATTCAGCACTGAAAAAGCTACGATACGAGGTTTTTTTGTTTTTAATTCTTCCTTTAAATAATCCAAGGGATGGGTCTTGGCAGCAAGGTTAATAATCTCTGCATCAAACCCATGATTCTTTAGAACAGCACCAATATAATATAATCCTGAGGGCACAGAAAAAACATCATATTCATCTGATCTAAAATCTAAAAGGTTGGGATTTACAAGAAAAATTTTCAAAATTAAGAATAAATAGAAATTATTATATCATTGAGAGCTCTTTTAGGAACATGATGCACCAGATCATCATCACGAAAATATTTAATATCTTCATCAGGCTTGACCTTTTCTATTTTTGCTGTTTCCAATGGCTTGCCAATGGCAATTACAAGCAAAATTTCAAAATTATCAGCAATACTTAAAACTTTTTTTAATTTTGGATGATTTATAGCAGCAAAAATACAGCCTGCAAAGCCTTTATCCCTTGCTCCAAGAAGGATCGTCTGGGCAGCTATACCATGGTCACACCAAAAATTTTCAGCAATTGATTTATCACCTAAAATAACAATATAGCTTGAGGGTCGTTCCAATGGCTCAGGACCCTGCCAGTCTTTTAAATATGCTGCCCATTTTAGGCATGAAAATATTTCCTCATTTTTCCTGTCATCTATGGATAAAATATATTTTAAAGGCTGCATATTACCTGCAGATGCTGACATTCTTGCAAGATCAATAAATTCTTTAACCATATTTTGATCAAGCTTTACTGAATTGTCAAACCGCCTGCAGCTTCTATTATTTTTTACAAGTTCAAAAAAAGACATAACTCTCCTTTCTTATTTCATGGTAAATAATAATGGGCTAAGGCATGTGTATATCAATCCACTCAAGGACTTTATCAAATTCAGAGCCCATCTCTTTTAATGCTTTTCCACGGTGGCTGACACTGGCTTTTTCTTCAATGGTTAATTGTGCAAATGTTTTATTCAACTCAGGATAATAAAAAACCGGGTCATATCCAAAACCATTATTCCCTTCAGGCTTTAAAAGGATTTCTCCTTTACATTCTGCTTCATAGGTAAGAGCTGCACCTGTGGGGATAGCAAGGGACAATACACATTTAAAAGAAGCTTTTCGATCCTGTTTATCTTTTAGCATGGCTAAAACCTTTGCAAGGTTTTCCTGATCTGTTGCATTGTCTCCTGCATATCTTGCTGATCTTACGCCCGGGTCACCTCCAAGCGCGTTGACAATAAGTCCTGAATCATCTGCCAAAGCAGGAAGTCCTAAAACTCTTGCTGTAAAAGATGATTTTTTATAGGCATTATCATCAAAGGTTTCGCCATCTTCAACCACCTCTGGAATGGGTCCGAAATCATCAAGATTTTTTATTATTACAGGAAAATCCTTTAAAATATTTTTGATTTCCCTTGTTTTCCCTTTATTCCTGGTTGCAAGCACTATAATATTATTCAAAATTTATCTCCGATACTGATTATATTCTATTCAAATATTTCATCGGATAAATATAAGGCAGGGGACACTCTTTGTAAAGGATTTCATCTTGGAATTTGATTATTATATCTGACTATTCTGCCTTGTTATCCATGGAAACAATTGCAGAAACGACATTGCCATGACCTGAATACTCCACCCTATCAAAACTATACATACATGCCATGGCAATCCCTCTTCCATGGCTGTCAAAAGCTCTTTCCGGTGATATGTCTAAATAATCATGCCAGTCAAAGCCAATGCCCTGATCTTTTATAATAAACTCTATATTACTCTCATTTCGATTCATATAAATTTCCACTGATTTTGATTTATTCTCACTGAGCAGCAATCGCCTCTCAATTTCAGCTGTCCATTTATTATCCTGATTTAATTGCGATTTTTCTGCATAAGAGATACCAAGGTTCCCATGTTCAATTCCATTAAGGATTAATTCCCAAAGACCCACAACAATCTTTCTGGGTTCGGGGCATGCACTGGATAAAAGAGCAGATAATTGTTCTCCTTGTTCAGGAGTATAAACTTCAAATTCACCTTTTTTAATACATGCAAAAGCGTTAAAGACCTTTGCAGTTTCACTTTCCAATTTTCTGTATTTAATAGAATCTGAAACAGCTGCATTTAGAATTGATCTTAGTTCATCTCGCTTATAAGGCTTTGTCAGATAATAATATGCGCCTGCCTGAAGCCCTTCTAAAATATCATCCTGATGTTTCATTGCAGTTTGAAAAATAACCGGTATGGTCTTTAAAGCTTCATGGGATTTTATCTTTTTAAGAACTTCCATGCCATCCAGACGAGGCATGGTTCGATCCAATAGAACGGCATCAAATTTTTCAGGCGCTTCAACAAGGATATCCCATGCTTCCTGACCATCTCCTGCTGTGACGACTTCAAAATTTTCATTTTTCAAATGATATGAAATAATTTTAAGGTTATAAGCTTCATCATCCACGGCAAGGATTGCGGCTGTTGTTTTTGTATTCATAGTCTCCTACACTATAGTATATATTGTATCTCAATCAGAGATTTATTATCATAACTAAAACAAAAGCAGGCTGATACATATGTATAATGCTATAGATCTATTTCCATACCTTCTCTTGCAAAGAAAATATTAATACCACTCAAATCAGGACTATTACAATATTTATCAGACAATACATTAAGCATTTCATCAGAAGACAACGGATCATGATGCACAAGGGCAAGATTTTTAACTCCTGCTTTTTGAGCTGCATTAATGGCATATTCCATTGGAGTATGACCCCATCCTATTTTTGAATCATAGTATTCTTTTGTTGTATATTGACCATCATGTATTAATAAATCCGCACCTGAAAAAAAATCAATTAACTGCTGATTTAATTCATCAGCATATTCTTTGCCTTCTTGAACCTTTGATTCATCATAAGAAGGATCATCTGAAGTAAGATAAAACAAATTCTGATACGGTTCAGTATCATAAGCTGTACACACTACTTTCCCTTTATAGTCAAATCTATACCCAAGACATAGGATAGGATGGTTTAATAATTTTGTAGTAAGTCTGATGTCATCATAACCCAGATCAACCTTTTTCCCTACCTGCAGCTCAATATATTCAATATCTGCACTAAGCTCAACCTGGCGTATGGGAAAATAATCATATTCCAATTGTCCCCCCACTATTTTTTCCAGGGAATCTGTTTTGAAATTAACAGGACCATACACACGCAAATTTGTTCCTGGTATGAATACTGGTGTAAAAAAAGGGAACCCCATAATATGATCCCAATGTGTATGTGTCAGCATAATATCTGCTTTTATTGGTCCCTTGGGAAAATCATTAGCCATAAGATAATTACCAAGTTCTCGAATGCCAGAGCCTGCATCCACAATCAATAATTTCTCAGGATCACCCATTCGCATCTCTATGCACATGGTATTACCACCATATTTCATGGTTTTAGGTCCAGGACATGGTATTGACCCTCTGACTCCCCAAAATCTTATTTTCATAAATATTACCTTTAGCTATCCTTTTTGTGCTATATGCAAAAATTCTTTTGCTTTATCAAGTTCATCAATAATTGTAAGCTCAATATCTTTTATCTTTTCATACTCAATATTCATTTTATCCAGCATATTAATCAATAACGAATTATTCAAATTAAACACTATATCGCCCTGATCTGTCAATTCATTAGTATCTTTTTTTTCAAGGGTATTTGCAAAAGCATCAGCAAGGGCAATAATCTGCACAAGTTTTGTATTCTCAATATCAGCAGTAAAAGGAAAATGATGATAACATATTGTTTCAAAAATCGCTCCGGCAATACCCCATTTGCCAGCTACTTTTTTCCCAATCTGGGAATGGTTGATATTAAGAAATCTATTTTCCGCCCGTATAATTGCAACTCCGTCTTCTTCAACGGCTTTTTCCACAAAAATATATTGTTCAGAAAAGCAATTAATTAAAGGTATTTTCCCAATATCATGCAATAGCCCTGCTACAAAAAACTCATCTTCATTTTTCAGCCCGAGCTCTGGAATAGATGAAATAATTTTTGCAGCTGTGCCTACGCAGATTGAATGCTCCCAGAACCTGTCAATGGAAGAAGTTTTTATTGTTTTTGTCTTATTTAATGTACCAAGTATTGCTGTGCTTATTGCAAGATTTTTAATTGTATTCATCCCCAACATAATAATCGCTTTTGTCAAAGAAGTAACACGATCACGCAAAGAATAAAATGCAGAATTAATTAATTTCAATACATTTCCGGTTAATACCGGATCAAGACAAATTACTCGATTTAAATCATTTGCAGTTGTATCAGGGCTGTTACAAACTTTTAAAACCATTGAAATCGTTGTTGAGAGGCTAGGCATCTTAGATATATATTTATTGATTATTTTTTCGCTGTCAGCTTCAGATATATTCATAACCCATCCGATCAACAAATCACGGTTAATTTTTACGAAATCGTTATTACTATATTTAAAATTATACAATAACTAAAAAATTTATACAATTAAAATAAACAAAAGTATTTACACAAATATAGGATTTATGATAAATTATTAATAATAATTCCTCAAATTTTTTTTACGAAAGGGTAAAACCATGGCTATACGATATAAAATAGGTCTAATTGTTGCTGGATTATCTTTTATTATTTTATCTATGTTCCTCTTCACCTGGTACACGACTTCAGCTCAAAAAGCTGATGGTCTTGTGATAAATCTTGCAGGACGTCAACGAATGCTTTCTCAAAAAATGTCAAAGGAAATCTTACTTTACGCTACTATTAAAGATGCAAAACAAAAAGACAATACAAGGCTATCTGTAAACAATACAATAAAAATCTTTGATCTTACATTATCCGCTCTTATCGATTCAGGCAAAGCCCCTTTATCTCTTGATTTAAATGGGGATTATGCGACAATTCCAAAATCATCAGAGCCTGCCCATTCGCAACTTTTAAAGGTGAACGAAATATGGAAAAAATTCTCTCACCATATAAATAACGTATCCAATCAAAATAAAGATATTGCCTCCTCTCTTGAATATGTTACGAAAAATAATATCAACCTTTTACAAGAAATGAATAAAGCGGTTGGAATGCTGCAAAAACTTGCAGAAAAAAAAGTACAACGACTAATTTTCTTTCAATTTATATGCTTGGCTGTTGGTATAATTCTCATGGTAGTAAGTATAATTCAAGTTTCTCATATTGTAAAAAACCTTTTACAATCTTCTGCCACAGCAAAACTGATGAAAAATGGAGATCTTACCAAACGATTTGATACAGCTGATAAACCCGTGAACAAATTGGATGAGCTTGATTTTCTTGGGTATAATCTAAATTCCTTTGCTCAATCTCTGCAAAAAAATATGAAAAAGATCAATAAAGACGCTTTAAGCCTTAATACTTTTTCAGGTGATATGAGAGTTATTGCCAAAGAGCTTTCCGATGAAACAAATGCTTCTGCCCAAAAAACCATCAAAGTAGCAAGTAATGCAGAAAATATGAGTGAAGATATGAATGCTGTTGCAGCTGCCATGGAAGAGCTCAGCACTAATACCCAGTTGATTGCGGAATCAACTTCCCAAATGAGCGAAACCAGTAAGGACATTGCTCAAAACGCAGATAAGGCAGCCAGTATTTCCAATAAAGCTGTTAAAAAAGTTGACACAGCATCGTCACGAGTAGATGACCTTGGGAACGCAACTACTAAAATAAGCCAGGTTTCTGAGGCTATTACAGATATTTCCGAACAAACAAATCTTCTGGCTTTAAATGCAACCATTGAAGCTGCCCGTGCAGGAGAAGCAGGAAAAGGATTTGCAGTAGTTGCCAATGAAATCAAAAGCCTTGCCAATCAGACCACAGAAGCGACTGAACAAATTAAAGAAAATATTGGCTGGATACAAGGATCAACCGCGTCCACAGTAGAAGACATAAAAGAAATTGCCCAAGTTATAAATGAAGTCAATAAAATTGTTAAAAATATCTCTGCTGCCGTGGAGGATCAAACACACACCATTGCCGACATAAGTGCCAATGTATCCCAGGGGGCACAAGCCGTTCAGGAAGTAAGTTCCAATGTTGCAAACACCTCTGCTGCCTCGGTTGAAATCGCCGGAGATATAAATGATGTCAGTGAGTCAGTTAATCATGTATCTTCAAACACAACCAATATTGCCGATAGCGCTAAACAGCTTTCGCAGCTTGCAGAAGGTCTTCACTCTTTAGTGGGGCATTTTATAATAGAATAATAATAATATTTAAAAACAAAAATGCCCTGAATAATAAATATTCAGGGCATTTAATTTGTAAGCAATAAAACGGTTAAACTATAACACAGTTACATTTGTTGCTGCAGGGCCTTTTTGCCCTTCCTCAACATCAAATGAGACGCGATCTCCTTCATTCAGAGATTTAAAACCTGTTGCATTAATGCCAGTGTGATGTACAAATACATCTTTTCCGTCTTCCTGTTCAATAAATCCAAAACCTTTTGAGTCGTTAAACCATTTTACAATACCGTTAGCCATATTGGCACTCTCCTGTAATAAAAAATAAAATAATACCAGTTTCTTAATCTTAAGGGCAACCACCATATTTTTAGGGGATATACTCCTTTGAAAGAAAACTTCGTGCATGCGCTTTACATAATACAACGCAATCGTAATAACAATAGAAGATAAACCAGGAAAAGTCAAGTAATAATAAAAAATAAATTATTTAAAATATTTTTGAGCTTTTTAAATTTTACGGTGTCATTGTTTTTAGGAGGGCTTAAATAAGGGAAAAAATAATATTAATTAAAACAACAAAGGAGTTGAAATGAAAAAGAAACTAATCACAATTATTGCAATAGTCTGTATGCTCTCGTTAGCTGCCACATCAGTTTATGCCGACTCTGCCTCAAAGCGGCGACGTCATCAGCTTGAAGGTTTTTTAGTTGGTTCAACTGCTGCATTTATCGGAGCCTCAATAATTAATTCATTGAATAATAAGAAGTCAGGAGCATATAATAATAATAACAAACAAAGGTACCAGAGGGAACAATATTATTCTGATCGTTATAGATACCAGGAACCTGATGGTCATTGGGAAGTAGAAAGAATATGGGTCGAACCGGAATATGAAGAAAAATGGAATCCGGGACATTATAATAAAAGAGGTAGATGGGTACGGGGAAGATATCAACGCTTTATAACAAAAAGAGGCTATTACAAGAAAAGACGGGTTTGGGTTTGCAGATACTGAATATTATATATTGTACAAAATAGGCTGAATATTTGACAGTTAATACAAATACCTTAAGCGAGAAGAACCTGATCAACAGGTTAAAACAAGGGCAGGAATGGGCATTTAGAGATCTGATAAACACTTATCAGAACATGCTTTTAAAAATAGCTTATGGAATAACACTGGATAAAGAAGAAAGCCTTGAAATTGTACAGGATGTGTTTGTAAGCGTATATAAAAATATAAAAAATTTCAGGCAGGATGCGAGCCTTGCAGGATGGCTAAGAAAAATAACCATAAACCAATGCTTAAACTGGAAACGAAAATGGCAAAGGCGTTTCAGATGGAGCCATTACTCCATTGAACCAAAAGACGAAGCACTGCTCTTAAAAGCAAAAAATGATAATATCAACCCGGAAATACTTTTTAGAAAAAAGCAATTGGAGAAAACCATTATGGACAATATAAAAAAATTGCCAAAAAAAACAAGAGCAGTGTTTGTCTTAAATACTCTTGAGGGACTTTCCTATGATGAAATTGCTAAACATTTAAATATTAAAAGGGGTACAGTAAGTTCAAGGTTGTGTAATGCAAGAAAAACATTATTGCGGTCAATCGAGGATTAACTTAAGGATTGGTATCATGACAAAACAATGTAAAATATATGATAAAGACCTGATCGGTAAATTTATTGACAATGAACTGCCCGAGGATCAAACCAATGCAATTTCAGACCATATAAAAAGATGCCCCCTGTGCCAAAACCTGATTTCTCAATATAATAGTATAAATAATATATTTGAACAAAATATAGCAAAACAGATCAATGACACTGACACATCTGTTCTTAAAAAAAATATTTTAAAGAATATAAGAAAAAATAATAATAGTTTTGTAAAAAAACTATTTGATTATTTATCTCCAAAGTTTTACTTAAAGATAGCATCAATAGTTACAATAATGGTTACCATTCTGATTTATTTTCAGACACGCCCCTTAGGCGAACCAAATGGTATTAAAAACATAGGACCAAGTGCAATTGTTAACTCAATAGATGGAAAGGCATCATCAATAATGATATTTGAAACAAAGAAAAATAAACAGACAATAATATGGTTCTCAGAAACTTGAATTTAGGGAGTAAAACAATCATGACTATAATCAGGATCAGAAATTTAAGATCGATACTATTTATTATCTATTGCACATGTCTTGTCCTAAATTTCCACACAAGCAATGCCATGGCAGGAAATATTGCCATCACAGAGACAAAGGTAATATATGCATCTCTTGACCGAAATTTCATTGACCCTGAACTTAAAAACCTTGCAGAGGAATTAGGATCTGTGTTCAGGTACACTTCTTATAAATTGATTAAAACAAAACATATGGTTTTAAATAACAATCAACAAGGTATTGTTAACATCCCGGGAGAGCGTTCTCTTATAGTTACTCCAATTGATATCAGCAATAAAAAAATTAAATATCAGATTAGTATTTTCAAATCAGGAAATCAAATTTTCACAACAAAAATACTTTTAAAAAACAGGCGCAGCATTACCATTGGCGGACCAAAATTCAAAAACGGGTATCTCATTTTTAATATTGCAGGACAAATACAATAATCACTCGTAAAATAAAAACTTGACAAATTATTTTGATCAATATATTTTATGACTGACAGTCACGGAATATAAAAGGTAAATATGGGCATTGCAAATAGAAAAGAAAGAGAGTTCAAACGCAGGGAAGAAGATATCCTCCAGGCTGCCTATGATCTTTTTTCTGAAAAAGGCATTGAATCTGTTACAATTGAAATGATTGCAGAAAAGGCAGAAGTTGGTAAAGGCACCATATACAAACATTTTTCAAGTAAAAATGAAATATTCGGTTGCCTTATAATAGGTCAAAGCAAAGAGGTTTTAGAAATTTTCTCAAAAATCGACCAGAATGCCCCCCTCATGGTTCAGATAAATCAACTATTAAGACTGTTCTGGGAATTTGTTACCAATGACATGAGAAAATATGCTGTATATAGAAAATGCGACCATCTGCTCCTTACGGAAAACATGAGTCCCGAAGTATTGTTTGAATTTACAAAAGCAAATAACAGGAAAAACAATAAAATCAGAACACTCATTCAAAAAGGCATTAAAGAGCAAATATTCAAAGATGAGCCTGCTGACAACCTTGTATCTGCTGCTGTTGGACTATTCACTGGCGTTTATGACCTGATGCTGGCAGGGGAAGTTAAACCTTCAGAAGAATTATACGAGCTTATGGTCAATATGATTTTAAAAGGATTTATGAGATAATTTAATAAATAAAAAAATAATTACAGGCTCCTTGCTGGAGCTTTTTTTTAGCAGAATATATGACCAGCAGTCAAAAAATGAACAAAGTTCTTAAAATATTAATAAAAACAACAAAGGATGAAAAAATGCAATTAGATCGAATAATTGGGAATATGACAACAAAATTTCCAAAAACAATACTTTTAGTATTTATTAGTATATCCATATTGTCAGGGCTATACCTTAAGGATTTAACCAAGGATCCCACACCCTACCTGCTGCCTCCGACCCATGAAAGCCGCATTAATCTGGAAAAATTAAAAAAAGAGTTCACAGGTTCACGGGAAACCATATTAATATTGCTTCAAGCAAACCATAGCATCTTTAACTATAAAACCTTATCAAGAATAAAAAACCTCACAACCGCCTTTGAAAACATTGATATTGTGACCAAAAACGATATTGATAATATTGCAGAATTAAGCCGCAATATCAAAGGAGAACTCAAGGAGAAAATCAATACTCTTATAAAAACTAAAATCAACTCAGAAACGTGGATGCTTATAGGTGATATATCCATGGGGCTTGAATCTTCACCAAAAACAAATGCAGCATTGATTCAAGCAATAAACACCTTGTCCATGAAATTATCACCCATTGTCAAAGTAACATCCCTTGCAAACAGTGACAACATCCTGGGTAAAAACGGAGAGCTTGACGTAAGCCCGATCTATGAACAAGTCCCCAGGAGCAGGCAAGATCTTGAACTTATAAAAGATAAAGTATGTTCCAATGATCTTTTCCGTAATATTCTTATAACTGATGACAATAGACACACAAGCATAATTATTGAGCTTGCAGTAGACGATGATCAATCAAATGAAAAATATATGATTTATCAAAAAGTAAAAGATATCCTTAAAAACCAGATCCCGGGACCTGAAAAATGTTATATAGCGGGAATGCCAGTGGCATCAGGAGCCCTTGGGAAAGTTATGGAACAAGATATTCAAAAACTTTTCCCCATTGTATTATTAATAGTTGTAATATGTCTTTTTTTAACTTTCAGAAAAATCAAAGGTATTCTTATACCTCTTTCCGTGGTTCTGCTTTCTTTAATTGTGACTCTTGGTATAGAAGCCATGCTGAAAATCCCTTTGAACATCCTTACCACAACACTCCCGGTTTTCATACTTTCCATAGGAGTAGCCGATGGCATTCACATATTTTCAGAATACAATGATACAATAAATAACGGATACAATAAAATTGAAGCTGTAAAATCAACCCTTCACCATCTGACAATGCCGGTTATAATGACTTCTCTCACTACTGCAGTTGCATTTTATACCATATCCATGACTGAAATAGTTCAACTTAAATATTTTGGAATTTTTGTTGGAGTAGGAACATTGGTTGCCATGTTCTTTTCATTATTTTTTATCCCTGCTCTTCTTGTAGTAATCCCGGAAAAAAACAGGACAAGAGATGGTAAAAAAAATCCATCATTTTCAAAATTTGAACAAAAGTACACAGAAATTTTAATTTCAGCGACAAACCAAATCATTAAAAAACCAATTCTAACAAGCACCATTGCAGGAATATTGTTTATTACTGCAATTTTTGGCGCCACACAAGTTGTGGTTGATAACAATATTGCAAAATATTTTTTAAAAAATTCGCCAATCTATATATCCACACAAAAATTAAACAAAGCCTCTGCCGGCAGTGTAGTAATTAATTTCATTGTCACAGATCATTCGAAAAATAATCAGCCATTCAAGGACCCTCAGAACCTTAAAATCATAAATAATATGGTAAACTTTTTAAAATCAAAAAAAATAACAGGCAAAGTATTAGGACTTACAGAACTTATTAAGCGTATCAATTATGTGATACATGATGAGGCAAAAGGTTTTAATATAGTGCCTGGTATTGCTAATAGCAAAGCCTCTGATCTGTCTTATAAAAATATTATTTCCCAGCTGCTGCTGCTCTATGAAAATGGCGGTGGAGATATTCTTTCCGATCTTAGTGACAGCCAATACAAAAAATTAAATATCAAAGCAATCTTGAAAACCAATTCATCACACCAGATACTTCAATTTACAAACCAAGTAAAAGCCTTTGTGAAATCCAATTTCCCTGATAATTTAAGTCTTGAGATAAGTGGGTCCGCCAATGTTGCCGTTGCTGCAACCCATGAAATTGTAAAAGGTCAAATTATTTCCATGATTGCCTCTCTTGGAGTTGTGTTCTTGATGCTTTTAATCACCTTCAGGACAATTAAATATGCATTAGTTGCCATAATCCCTCTCAGCATGACCATTGCAATCAATTTTGGAGTGATGGGATTTTTCAAAATACCCCTTGATATTGGCACTGCCATCATTTCAAGTATTGTAATAGGTATTGGAGTGGATTATGGCATACATTATATTTCACGATTCAAAAAAAACAGAAAAAGCGGTATGGATTTTAATGAAGCCTTGGAAAATACAATTGCCCACAGCGGCAAAGCCATTGTTTCCAATGCAATCACAGTTGGCTTAGGGTTCATCGCCCTGTTATTTTCCATTTTAACACCTTTGATTCTTATGGGCTGGATGATTACCTTGACCATGATATTAAGTGCTGGTGCGACACTGATCTTAATTCCGGTTTTTATTTATTTCCTGGAAAATCCGGCAAACCAAAAAATAAAAACTCCCAGGAAACAAAGGACATTTGGTATCCAAAAAAAAATAATAACAAATAATTCATAAATAAAGGAATAAAACAATGAAAACAAAACAATACATACAATTAATTTTGACAATTATACTATTGATGCTGAGCATACTAACACCTCAGGTCTTTGCAGAAAAAAGTCTTACTCCTTTGCAGATAGTTGAAAAAATGGATGATCGAAATAATGGAGAAACAAGAATTTCTGATATCACAATGATATTGATAAATAGGAACAAGCAGCAAAGAATAAGAAAGATTAAAAGCATTAGTAAGGATTATGGGAATGATACAAAAAATCTGATATTTTTCTTAAGCCCTGCCGATGTAAAAAACACAGCATACATGTCCTTTAGTTATGATGACAGCAATAAAGAAGATGATTCATGGCTTTATCTGCCTGCGCTAAAAAAAGTGAAACGTATTGCTTCAAGCGACAAAGCAGGATCTTTTATGGGAAGTGATTTTTCTTATTCAGATATAAATGGGACCAAAATAGAAGATTGGGACTATCAATTTATAAAAACAAGTCAATTGGTTAACAATGTTGACACATGGGTTATAGGCGGAACGCCGAAACAGGAAAAAAAAGAAAAAATCCTTAATGAAACAGGGTATTTAAAATCTTTAATGTGGATTAGAAAAGATAATTTCATGCTCATAAAAGCAAAATACTGGGTAAAAAAAGGGCGAAAAATAAAATATTTAAAAGTTGAGGATATTAAACAAACAGACAAAATATGGACTGCATATAAAATGACCATGATAACCACAATAAAAGGCAAAATTGATCATTCTTCCATATTAGACTTTAGCAATGTTCAATATAATAAAAAAATTAACAATGATATTTTCACTACACGGAATATGGAAAGAGGTCTGTAATGGTACAAAAAATTTTAATTGTTTTTTTTATAATCATTTCACAATTATATTTATTATCCAATACCTTTGCCGACAACACCGGTCCATTGGATAATCAGTTCAGCCACCAGGATTTTACCGATTCAGATTTTGATGAAGGCGATACCTTCCCTGAAATCGACTCTGATATTAAATTAAAAACAGCTGACAACCAGGATAAATCAAAATTTCTGCCCGGTCTTTCAATTAATGGGTTTTTAAAATTTGAAACAGAATATGGATATGAAAGATCCAGTAAAAAGCTCTCTAAAGCCAGAATAAACCTGTTTCTCGAATCAAATTACAAAATTGATAACAATTGGACATTTAAATTATCCGGCAATGGTTATTATGATTTTGCATACAGGATTGAATCAAGGAAAAAATTTGCCCGGGAAACTCTTGATGATAATGAATATGATATTTCTTTTAAAGAATTATATATTGATGGAAAATTAAACGCTCATTATTCAATCAAAGCAGGAAAACAGGTTATTGTATTTGGGGAGTCTGATTATGCAAGAGTCCTTGATATTGCGAACCCAAGAGACCTTACCCAACCGGGACTTATCAGTATTGAGGATGCCAGAATACCTGTAAACCTGATAAGATTTTCTGGAAACTTTGATCAATACAATTTTGATTTTGTAAATATCTATGAACACCCCGGCAGCAGAATATCAGGAAAAGGCTCGGATTTTGATTATTATGCTGGTCTGCGCGATCCCGGCATATTTATCCTTTCTGAAGACAAACCAGAATCAGGATTTATGTCTTCGGGTCTTGGTTTTAAAATAACAAAGATATTTAATGGCGGGGATATTTCTCTGGTGGCGGCAGACTCCTATAATGACCAACCATACCTTACCATAAATGATATCAATGGGTCAGGAATTTTTTTAAAACCAAGATATGACAAATATAAAACCTATGGGATTTCAGGCAATCTTGCAAAGGGCTCAACATTATTTAAATTTGAAACAGGATTTCAACACAATATTAAACTGATGCGCAATGATATTTTAACACAAATAAAATCAGGCATTTCAAAATCTTTAATTAATACAACCATGGAAACAAACAGATTAGACATTGTGACAGGCATTGAATATACAGGGGTCACCGACTTAAGAATCAATGTGGAAGCTCAGGTAATCCATATTTTAGATTATCAAACCTGTCTTAATGATGATAAAAACATATATAGGGCATATTTGCAGGCAACTTATAATATGCTGAATAATACACTTAAATTTGATGCATTCTGGGTTTATTTCTATCCGGGCAATGGCAATATATTAAGATTAAAAACTAACTATGATCTTTCAGACGGATTAAGTATTGAGGCAGGAGTAATTTTTTATAATTCACAAAATACAGCTTCACCGATTTATTATTATAATAATCAGGACAGAATTTTTTTTAATATGAAATACAGTTTTTAAATTTTAAATTCAATAATTTAACATAATCAGCATACCCGGTTTGATTGAAATTGTTTGAATGGTAATTCATAAAACCATGTAAATAACAAGTCCTGACAATTTTCACCTTTTGTTTTTTCAAAAGGGTATCTTGCAACTCCATAATATTAAAATGAGGCTCACTTTTTGGGAAAACCAATTCCATATCAAAAAAAGGATTAATTTTGGTGAAATTTCTGATTTGTGAGCCATAAAAGCAAACTGCGCGCCCTATGGAGTTAACAGGTTCTTTCTCAGATAATCTCCAAATCGTAGAGGCACCAACACTAAAACCTATCAAAGTGTCAATATGCGCAATGGATTCTATTGCTTTTGACAACTTAGTTAAATATAAATCAAGCCCCACACTATCCATAAAAAAACCATAGGCATCTTTTTCACTTTTAAAGCCCATATCCTTGCCATTGTAAGGATCCACAATCAAGTGCGCATTTATCTCTTTATAAAATTTTACTAATGCCGATGTTTTACCAAATACATCGGAAACTATAATTATGCTCATAAACCCAATTTACCTGTTAGTGCCTGATCATTTGTAAATATTGCATTTAATACAAATACTGATAAAAATCAATCTTTGTTATTCCTTATAAAATTCTTCAAAACAGGTTTAAATTGTTGATGAATAATGATAATATATTTAATAAATCTAAAAATTTCATTTGTCTTATATCTTTATGTGCTGTAGACTAAATCTTATTACATTATAGTTATCACCATGACGGTGACTGGGCATCCGCCTGTTACTTATAAGGGATAAACATGAACCATCTTACGTTTCTCATTTTATTAGAAAACATTATTTTGGGTTTTAACTGCATAATTGCGATAGTGTTATATCGTGTCAATCGAACTCCTATTTTCAAATTAATGCTAATCTTCTGGATCGCTACCACAGCCCAATTTCTGACATTTGGTATTGTCCAGGAGCTCACTGATAATCTTATAATAGAAGCTTTAATTGGAAACGGAATAGTTTTATTATGGATTAATCATATTATATTAAAAATTTTACATCAAATTGTCAATCTTCCTTTCAAATCAAAAAATTACACTCGAGCAACCATAGGCGGGATATTGGTGGCCTTTATCGCTGCCTTGACTGGCTATAATTTTACTATTGTTGCTTCCATAAATGTTTATAGTATTTGCCTACCTACTATTTATTATATTTGGCAAATATTTCGCCAAAAAAAACACAAATCATACCTGATTAATACCTTTTGTCTAATTTATATTATTGCTCTTATTCATTTAATGGACTATCCGTTTTTACGTTTAGTGGAATGGTTTGCCCCTTATGGCTTTACTATCCATATCGCTATTCTTGTCGGTCTTGCAGTACTTTTACCAAGCCTTCTAATCAAAGAAAATCTCATGAAATATAATGCAGAGCTTTTGATGGGCAAAGAGAAACTCAAAAAAGCCCAGAACTATATTGTTAATATTATAGATTCCATGCCATCTATACTTATTGGTGTTGATATTGAGGGTAAAGTGACCCAATGGAACAAAGAAGCTCAACATGCGACAGGGATTATATCTGAAAAAGCAGTTGGACAACCTCTTGATAAGGTAATACCTCGCCTGAGTTCAGAGATGGAGCAAGTGCAAAAAGCAATTAGAAATCGCGTAAAACAAACCGATTCAAAACGAATCTATCAAAAAAGCAGTGAGATACACTATGAAGATGTAACAGTTTATCCACTGATTAACAATGGAGACGAAGGTGCAGTAATTCGTATCGATGATGTCACTGACAAAGTACGTATGGAAAAGATGATGATCCAAAGCGAAAAAATGCTTTCAATTGGGGGATTAGCTGCTGGCATGGTGCACGAAATCAATAACCCCCTGGCAGGCATGACACAGACCGCCTTGGTAATAAGCAACCGCCTGACCAATATCAATATGCCTGCCAACAAGCGCATAGCAGATGAACTCGGCATCAAAATAGAAGATATAAAAGCCTTTATGGAAAAAAGAGGCATACTGGATATGATAACAATTATAAATGAGTCAGGAACTAGAGTCGCTAAAATTGTGACTAATATGCTTAATTTTGCCAGAAAGAGTGAGACTTCCTACTCTTCTCATAATATGCCAAAACTCCTTGATAAAATTCTTGAGCTTGCCGCAACTGATTATGATTTAAAAAAACAATATGATTTTAAAGTCATTAAAATTTTAAAAGAATATGAATCTGATCTGCCAATAGTACAATGTGTGGGAACAGAAATTCAACAAGTACTGCTAAATATCCTGAGGAATGGAGCCCAGGCCATACAGGAAGTTGTTGCGAAAAACAAGGACTATTCCCCTCAATTTATATTACGGCTATCACATGACAAAAAAACAAATATGATGCGTATTGAAATTGAGGATAATGGTCCGGGCATGGATACAGCCACAAGAATGCGGGTTTTTGAACCCTTTTTCACAACAAAACCAGCTGGAGTAGGAACAGGTCTTGGTCTGTCAGTCTCCTATTTTATAATTACTGAAAACCATGGAGGCACCATGGATGTGGTATCTCAACCAGAAAAAGGAACAAATTTTATCATTTGCTTACCCTTGGATAAAAAAAAAATTCAAAAGGATAACTAAAAAATTTGGGCGGACCATAATCCACCATCAAAAAAACAAAAAACCTCGTTGCGCTTGATGTCTCAAGCAGATAGAATGTTTTTAGACATAAAAACCTATCATCAACGAGGTGTAACTAATATGACACAAGGCGTATTAC